>Ga0160473_100089_pt1 | contig 95530 bp, 88 predicted proteins | sample HID1975I_E11MG_FD_108217 | JGI IMG/M metagenome (GOLD analysis project Ga0160473, IMG submission 108217) | Enriched soil microbial communities from UW Madison campus, WI, USA - HID1975I_E11 MG | ecosystem: Environmental > Terrestrial > Soil > Unclassified | place: USA: Madison, Wisconsin...
CTGCCGGCGGCGATGATCCCCCGCCAGACGCTGGAGGTGCGACGGGTGCCGGTGGCGAGCGAGGCGGGCGCGCCCGGCGCCTATGCCGATTCGCCCTCATTGGACGGATCGCGGCCCGGCATCTACTGGCTCAACCTGCGCGACATGGCGGCCGTGCCGCGCATGAGCATCGCGACGACCACCTATCACGAGGCCGTGCCCGGCCATCACACCCAGGGGGCCGTCGCGCTCAGCGCCGGGGACATGCCGCTGCTGCTGCGGATCGCCAGCTTCAACGCTTATTCCGAGGGGTGGGCGCTCTATGCCGAGCAGCTCGCCGCGGAACTCGGCCTCTATCGCAACGACCGCGCCGGTGAGATCGGGCGGTTGCAGGCGGAGCTGTTCCGGGCCGGTCGGCTGGTCGTCGATACCGGCCTGCACCATCATCGCTGGACGCGCGAAAAGGCGATTGGGTACCTGACGGGCATCACCGGGCAGTCGACCGGCGAGGTCACCTCGGAGATCGAACGCTACATGGCTTGGCCGGGCCAGGCGCTGGGCTACAAGCTTGGCCAGATCCGGCTGGTGGCGATGCGGGCAAAGCTGTCGAAGCGGTTGGGCCGCTACTTCGATCGTCGCAAGTTCCACGGCGTCGTGCTCGGCGAGGGCGCCATGCCGCTGGATCTGGTTGATCGGCGGGTTCGGGCGGCGTTCGCATAAGAAAGCGGCGGCGGCTCCTCGACAGGAACCGCCGCCGCAGAATGAAAACGACGCCAGCACAAGGGGGTGGCTGGGGCCGTTACCGGATGTCGGCGCCGCCGAGTGGCGACGCTCCGACCCGTCCGCAGCACGAATGAGCAACCACCGTGCCAACCAGCCGCGCTCTCCATCGACGCTAGCTGGATCGTCCCGATCCGAGACGCATGGATCATCGCAGTGCCGTTGCGAGACACCACCAGGCCGGCTGGGCCTGCTCCACCGCCGCTGCCGCGGCATCGCGGTCAGTCTGACGATCGAACAGGGCAAAGCAGGTCGCGCCGGACCCAGACATGCGCGCCAGCAGCACGCCATGCTGCGCCTGGAGGAGCGCAAGCACCGCATCGATCACGGGCAAGGCAGCCCGCGCCGGTAGTTCGAGATCGTTGCGGCCGACCAGCGCCGCCGCTAGTGGATCGCTCCCGGCGAGGGGCCCGCGGTCGATCCGGTCCCAACCCGCAAAGACCGGCCCGGTCGGGCACGGCACGCGCGGATTGACCAGCAGCAGCGGCATAGCGGAAAGACCGGCCGCAGCGATCGGTTCGACGGGATAGCCCAGCCCTTCTGCCCGAGCAGTTTGGGAGAGCAGGCAGGCCGGCACGTCAGCGCCCAGCCCAGCCGCGATCGCCTCCAGCGCGACTTCGTCCACGCCGGGCGGCCGCAGCAGGCGAAGCGCCGCCGCAGCATCGGCCGATCCGCCGCCGATGCCGGCCGCGATCGGCAGCCGCTTGTCCAGCCGCAGCCCGACGTCCGCCCTACCGAGCGCTTCCGCAGCGCGCCGGACGAGGTTGTCGTTCCCCGCCGTGAGCCCGGCCCCGAACGGGCCCTCGATGGTCAGCCCTGTTCCATCGGCATCACGCTCCAGCCGATCGCCGTCTTCGGCAAAGGCGAAGATCGTCTCGATGTCGTGGTAGCCGTCCGGCCGGCGGCGGCGGACGTGGAGAGCGAGGTTGATCTTGGCGAACGCAGTCTCGAACGATGCCATCAGGGCGCGGCGCTCGCGGTTGAAAGACCGCTTTCGATCTTGCTGCGGATCCGGGGCGCGATCTTGTCGTCGGCGTGGATCAGCGCCGCGCGCCAGGCATAACGCGCCTCATAGCGGCGACCGACCGTCCAATAGGCATCGCCGAGATGCTCGTTGATCGTCGGCTCCGCCGGCTCGCCGACGACGGCGCGCTCCAGCATCGGGATCGCTTTGCGCAAGTCGCCGCGGACGAAATAGGTCCAGCCGAGCGAATCGGTGATCGACGCGTCGTCGGGCTTGAGCATGCTGGCCCGCTCGATCAGCTTCTCGGCCTCGGCCAGGTTCTCCCGCCGTTCGAGCTGGGCATAGCCGAGATAGTTGAGCACGACCGCCTGATCGGGCGCGAGCTTGGCGGCCTGGCGCAGATCGGCGCGCGCTCCCTCCCAGTCGCCGGCGGCATCCAGCGCGCTGCCGCGCAGCATCAGCACCGTCCAGCGCGACTGGGCGAGTGCGGGATCCTTGTCGACCGCCGCGAGGGCGCGGGTGTAAGCTTCGACCGCTTCCTTTGGGCGCTCAAGATCGCCGAGCAGATCGCCGACCCGGGTGAGATCGGCCAGCGATGCATTGGGTTGGGCCGCAGATTTCTGCGCTTCTGTCAGGGCTGCCTGCTGCTCGCCCTTGTGGACTAGGAGCTGCAGCCGGGCGAGGCGCACGGTCTCGGCCGCGGGATCGTCCGCTGCAACTTTGCCGAGCGCGGCCAGCGCCGCATCGGCATGGTCGGACCCGGCGAGCAATTCGGCCGTGGCAATCCATGTTTCCGAATTGTCGGGCGCCAGGAAGGTCGACAGGCGCGCCAGGTTGACGGCGAGCGGCGTCACCCGTTCGCGGCTGACGTCGATCGCGACGCGGACCAGCAGCTCGGCAATGCCCGAGGCGGCATCGTCAACCGCGCCGGGGATCGTGCCGCCGGCCTCGATCCGCGTCCGTGCAACGGCAAGCGGCCCTTCGCGACCGGAGAGCAGAGCGAGCGCGTCCTTGCGGTTGCCGTCGTCGACGAGCTTGGCCGCCGCCGCGAGCCGCAGGCGCATTCCGCGCCCGCCCGGGGCCGTGGTGAGTGCCTGGATCGCGGCGATGCCGTCCCGCGTCTGGCCGGTCGCGAGCAGCAGCAGGGCACGCTGTTCGCCGGCATAGGCGATCGTCAGAGAGCCACCCTTGCCGACCAAGGCGAGCTTCTCCAGCGGGTTACCCGTACCCGCACCGAAGGCGATCCAGCCACGGATGATCGGCACGAGAAAGCCGAACACGTCGTCCTTCTCGATCTCGTCGGCCGCACGGGAGGCCGCCGTCCAGTCCTTCGCCTTCACGGCCTGCGAAAGCAGGAACAGCCGCGCATCGGCCGGCAGCGCGCTCCTTTGTTCGAGCACGACGGCGGCACGGCGGGCGAGCGGCTCGTCGCCGGCCAGCATCGCCTGGCGATAGGTCCGCAGCGCCAGCAATTCGTCGCCCGGCGAAGCGGCGAGCGCCGCGGCATAGCCCGCAGCGGCAACGTCGAGCTTACCGGCAGCATCGGCGGCACGCGCACGGACATATTGGGCAGCGGCGCGGCCACTTCCGTCACCCTCGGCTGCAAAGGCCGGGATCGGGGCGGCGGCCGCAAGGATCGCGGCGGCGGCAAGCATGGCATTCACGCGCATCGACTGCTCCGTCTGCCCCCTTTGATGATTGTCGCCGGATCGGCCGCCCGCCGCAACCCCGCGTGCGTCACATGTTCGGATAGTTGGGCCCGCCGCCGCCCTCGGGCACCACCCAGTTGATGTTCTGGGTCGGATCCTTGATGTCGCAAGTCTTGCAGTGGACGCAGTTCTGGGCGTTGATCTGGAGCCTCGGGCTGCCCTCCTCCGCACCGACGATCTCGTAGACGCCAGCCGGGCAGTAACGTTGCTCGGGCGAGTCGTAGAGCCGCAGGTTGACCTCGATCGGGACGTCCGCATCCTTGAGCGTCAGGTGGATCGGCTGGTCCTCCTCATGGTTGGTGTTCGACAGGAACACCGAGGACAGCCGGTCGAAGCTGATCACCCCGTCGGGCTTGGGATAGGCGATCGGCCGCGCCAGATCCTTGCGCCAGAGCGATTCCGAATCGCGGTGATGCCCGAACGTCCACGGCAGCGTGACGCCGAGCGCGTGCAGCCACAGGTCGATGCCCGAATAGATCGTACCGGCGAACGGGCCGAACTTGGCCACGGCCGGCTCGGCATTGCGGACCTTCTTCAGCTCGGTCGCGATCCAGCTGGCGTTCAGCGCGTCGGGGTAAGCGGCGAGTTCGTCTGCGGAACGCTCCGCCGCGATCGCCTGCACCGCCGCCTCCGCCGCGAGCATGCCTGACTTCATCGCGGTGTGCGTGCCCTTGATCCGAGGCACGTTCACGAACCCTGCCGCGCAGCCGATCAGCGCGCCCCCTGGGAAGACGAGCTTCGGCACTGCCTGCCACCCGCCCTCGTTGATCGCCCGCGCCCCGTAGCTGACGCGCCGGCCACCCTCGAGCATCGGCCGGATCGCCGGATGCTGCTTGAAGCGCTGGAACTCCTCGAACGGGTTGAGGTGCGGGTTGCGATAGCCAAGGCCGACGACGAAGCCGATCGCGACCTGATTGTTCTCCTGGTGGTAGATGAAACCGCCGCCGACCTCCTCGGTCAGTGGCCAGCCCTGGGTGTGGACGACCCGGCCGGGCACGTGGTTCTCGGCCGGAACATCCCAGAGCTCCTTCAGACCGATCGCATAGACCGGCGGCTGGCTGTCCTTCTCCAGATCGAACAGCCGCTTCAGCTCCTTGGAGAGGCTGCCGCGGACGCCTTCGGCGAAGAAGGTGTATTTGGCGTGGAGCTCCATGCCGGGCTGGTAATCGGGCTTGTGGGTGCCGTCGCGGGCGACACCGAGGTCGCCGGTGGCGACGCCGCGCACCGCGCCGGCATCGTCGAACAGCACCTCGGCGGCGGCGAAGCCGGGGAAGATCTCGACGCCCAGCGCCTCGGCCTGCCCCGCCAGCCAGCGGCACAGATTGCCGAGGCTCAGCGTGTAGCAGCCCGCATTGCTCATCATCGGTGGCAGCAAGGCATGGGGCAGGCCGTACTTGCCCTTCTTCGTCAGTACCCAATGATGGTTCTCGGTCACCGGCACGGTCAGCGGGCTATCGAGATCACGCCAGTCGGGGATCAGCTCGTCGAGAGCGATCGGATCGACCACCGCACCCGACAGGATGTGTGCGCCGACTTCGGAACCCTTCTCCAGCACGCACACCGCCAGATCGGGCGAGAGCTGCTTGCACCGGATCGCGGCGGCCAGCCCGGCCGGGCCGGCACCAACGATCACAACGTCGTAGGGCATCGATTCACGCGCGGACATGGCGCTTGGTTCCTCCTGCGTGACGGGATTTCCTTCCGGTGGTCGTGCGCAGACAACGATCCGGCACGTCCGCCCTGCCCAATGATTGACGGTCGGGTCAACCTGGCACGTACTACGGATTACGTATGTGGGGGTTCGATATGGACGTGCGGAGCGGCGCAATCAGCGCTCTCGGCTGGTGGCTGGAGGCAGGCGTCGACACGCTGGTCGACGAATCGCCTCGCAACTGGCTGCGACCCGCACCCGCTCGGGCGACCGCCGACGTAGCCGCCACCGCCGCCGCTGCCGCCGCCGCACCGGTCGAACCAGATTCGCTGCCCGCGACAATTGCGGCGATGCACGCCCGCCTCACCGACCCCGCCCTTTTGGCCGATGCGATCGGCCGACCGTTACCGCCGATCGGCGATACCGCCTCCGGTCTGATGCTGCTCGCCGACATGCCGGAGGCGGAGGATGCGGCCGCCGGCCAGCTGCTGTCGGGCGATGCCGGCCGGCTGCTGGATCGGATGCTCGGCGCGATCGGCCGGGATCGCGCCTCCGCCTATATCGCCACGCTTGCGCCGGCTCGTCCGGCCGGCGGGCGCATCGCCCCGGCGCGGGCGCCCGAGCTTGCCTGTCTGGCCTTGCACCACGTCGTCTTGGCACAGCCGCGAATGCTGCTGCTGCTGGGCGACGCACCGGCCCGGGCGATCCTCGGAATGGGCTTGGCCGAGGCGCGCGGCCGTATACACGAACTTAACCACCGGAACGCCAAGGTCGGCGTCGTTGCCACGTTTCCGCCCCGCTACCTGCTACGCGAGCAGGGTGCGAAGGCGCAGGCGTGGCAGGATCTCCGGATGCTTCTTGGGGGACTTAACCGTTGAAGATGAAGCAGAAAGCAGCCGTCGGGCTGCTCGCGGCCATCCTCGCCGGCGCTGCCGTGCCGGCGCTCGCCGCCACTGAAACCCTGTCGAACGCGATCACCGCACCGCGCCTGAGCAATGGCGTGCCGGCCCAGTTGAGCGAGGCCGAGCGGGCCGGCTATCGCGCTGCGTTCTCGGCCATCCGCGCATCGAACTGGAGCAGCGCCTCCGCCGCGCTCGATGCGATGCCGAACGGTCTTCTGACCCCCCTGGCTCGCGCCGAGCTCTATCTCGCCAAGGACTCGCCCAAGATCGACCTCGATTCGCTGATCGCGCTGATCTCCGCGGCGCCGGATCTGCCCGAGGCCGGCCAGCTTGCCCGCCTGGCCAAGACTCGCGGTGCCGAGGCGCTGCCCGAACTGCCTGTCATCCGCGACATGGTCCGCCTCGCCCGCGCGCCGATCCGCTCGCGGGCGCGCAGCAATGCCAGTGACGCCGCCGCGGCCACCCTTGGCGCTCAGATCCTGCCGCTCATCAAGGACGACCGACCGAGCGACGCCGAGGCGCTGCTCGTCGCGGCAGAGCCCCTGCTCACCACCGAAGCCCGGACCGAGTGGCGACAGCGCGTCGCCTGGTCCTATTTCCTGACCGGTGACGATGCCGCAGCGCGCCGCCTGGCGGACAGCGCCCGCAGCGACCTCGGCGAATGGGCCGTGCAGGCCGATTGGGTGTCCGGGCTTGCGGCCTGGCGGCAGCGCGACTGCACCGCGGCCGGCCAAGCCTTCTCCTCTGTGGCGGCGCGCGCCCGCGATAGCGAGATGACCGCCGCGGGCCTGTTCTGGGCCGCCCGTGCCGACATGGCGTGCGGCCGTCCCGAAAAGGTCCAGGCGCGGCTGCGCACCGCCAGCCGGCTTTCCGAGACCTTCTACGGCCTGCTGGCGAACGGCGCGCTCGGAACGGCGGTTCCGATGCCCGAGATCAAGCCCGATCTGGCGGCTGGCGACTGGGACAATCTGTCCCGTCGCACCAACATCCGCCGCGCCGCGGCCCTCGTCGAGATCGGCGAGACGGCGCTCGCCGATGCGACGCTCCGCCACCAGGCCAAGATCGGCGAGATCCGGGATCATGAGGCGCTGCTGCACCTGGCAGCCCGTCTCAGCCTGCCTTCGGCGCAGATCTGGCTGGCGCAGAACGGCCCCGCCGGCGCGCGGATGTCGGCCAGCGCACGCTATCCCGCGCCGGGCTGGACGCCACAGGGCGGGTGGCGCGTCGACAAGGCCCTGGTCTATGCCCACACACTTCAGGAATCGCAGTTTCGCACCGATGCGGTCAGTCCCGCCGGCGCGCGCGGACTGATGCAGGTGCTGCCCGGCACCGCCCAGCTGATCGCGCGCAAGCGCGGCGAGACCGTCGATACCGCCTCGCTCTACCAGCCGGCGGTCAACATGGCGTACGGCCAGGCCTATCTCGAGCAGCTGCGTGACGGGGCCGGCACCGGCGGGCTGCTGCCCAAGGTGATCGCCGCCTACAATGCCGGTCCCGGGTCGGTCGTGAAGTGGAACGAGCGCAACCGCGACCGCGGCGATCCCCTGCTGTTCATCGAATCAATCCCGTTCGTCGAGACCCGCGGCTATGTCGCGATCGTGCTGCGCAACTACTGGATGTACCAGCGCCAGGCCGGCGACAAGTCGCAGAGCCTGCGCGCGATGGCGCAGTATATGTGGCCCAAATTCCCCGGGCTCCCGGGCAAGACCGCCGTCCGCATCGACCCTGTGCGCGGGACGATGAGCGCCGAGTGACCCCATCGTGCCGATAGACGAAAGCCGTATTTTCCTGCCGGTCCGCATCGCCGTGCTGACCGTTTCCGACACGCGCGGGCCGGCCGAGGACCGTTCGGGCGACACGCTCGTCGCGCGGCTGACGGCGGCGGGGCACGTCCTGTCCGATCGATCGATCGTGCGCGACGATGTCGAGGTGATCGTCGCCCGCCTGCACGCCTGGATTGACGATCCCGAGACGGACTGCGTCATCTCGACCGGCGGTACCGGCGTCACTGGCCGCGACGTCACGCCGGAGGCTTTCGCGCGGGTGTGGGACAAGGAGATTGCCGGCTTCGGTGAGCTGTTCCGCTGGCTGAGCTACGCCAAGATCGGCACCTCGACGATCCAGTCGCGCGCTTGCGCTGGGGTGGCACGCGGCACCTACCTGTTCGCGCTGCCGGGCTCGACCGGGGCGGTGAAGGACGGCTGGGACGGTATCCTGGCGAGCCAGCTCGACAGCCGCCACGGCCCCTGCAACTTCGTAGAACTGATGCCGCGGCTCAGGGAAAGATAGCGTCCGGCAAACTATACGGCAGCGGATTCGTTCTTGATATGTTCGCACGGGTGGATAGACTTGCAAAATGCGAGTCCCCCCGCCTCCCGCGCGCGGCGCGACGCTGAACGGCACCAGCACCCGCTTCAACTTGCCGGAACGGCAGGAGGACGGCGACTGGCTCGATGATCGCGGGGACATAGACGGCGCCCTGCTGCCGCTTCGCACGACCATCACCGTCGAGCGGCCGAAGACGATCATCACCCGCAACACATCGCCTGACATCGGTTTCGATCGATCGATCAATCCGTATCGCGGCTGCGAGCATGGCTGCATCTACTGCTTCGCCCGGCCGACCCATGCCTTTCACGATCTGTCGCCCGGCATCGATTTCGAATCGAAGCTATTCGCCAAGCCGGATGCCGCCGCCCTGCTCCGTGCCGAACTGGCCAAGCCCGGCTACAGCCCGCGTTCGATGGCTTTGGGCACGAACACCGATCCTTACCAGCCGATCGAGGCACGTTGGCGCATCACCCGATCTATCCTGGAGGTGCTGGCGGAAACGCGCCACCCCCTGACGATCACGACCAAGTCGAACCGAGTGACCCGCGACATCGACATTCTCGCGCCGATGGCGGCCGACGGGCTTGCCGCAGTGTGCGTATCGGTGACCTCGCTCACGCCCGAGATCGCGCGCACGCTGGAGCCCCGCGCGCCGCATCCGCGGCGGCGGCTGGCGGCGGTACGGGCGCTGACCGACGCCGGTATTCCGTCCTATGTGTCGATCGCGCCGGTCGTGCCGGGCATCACCGACCATGAGGTCGAGCACATCGTCGAGGCCGCGGCCGAGGCCGGCGCGCGCGGCGCCTTCTTCCTGCCGGTGCGGCTGCCGCTGGAGGTCGCGCCGCTGTTCCGCGCCTGGCTGGAGGAGCATTTTCCGGATCGCGCCGGCAAGGTGATGGCGATCATCCAGTCGCTGCGCGGCGGCCGCGACAACGATCCCGACTTCTTCACCCGAATGCAGGGTCAGGGACCCTGGGCCGATCTGATGCGGACCCGGTTCAAGATCTCGCTCCGGAAGCATAGCCTCGGCCACATGAAGCTCGACCTGCGCACCGACCTCTTTCGACCGCCCGAACGCGGGGGGCAGATGCGGCTGTTTTAGGGCAGGTTGAGTTGCCAAGAGACGCCCCAGCGGTCGTTCAGCCAGACGAACAACCGGCTGAAGCCATAATCGCCGAGCGGCATCAACATTGCACCACCCTCGCCAAGCGCGTCGGACAGGCCGCGCAGCTGCTCCTCCGTGTCGCAATCGACGAACAGCGACGTCGCCGGCGTGAACGAGAATGCATGGACGGCCGGGCTGTCGATGCACCGCAGCGTCTGCCCGGCGATGGTGAACTCGGCGTGACGCACGGTGCCCTCGGCGCCCGGCTCATCAGGTCCGTACAGGTCCATCGAGAGGACCCGACCGTTGTCGAAAAGATCGACATAGCGCCTGATCGCCTCCTGCGCGGCGCCCTGGAACATCAGGAACGGTGTCAGCTTCGTCGTCATGTCGCCTCTCCCTTCAATGGAGTTCCTGCGCTGATCTGTTCAGACCGTGTTTCAAAATGTGGAAACCGTCACGCGGTTTTCGATTCATTTCGCTCCGCTCGGCCCGGCCATCTTTTGTCATGCAACCAATGAGGTGCTGAGTTCTTACCTGTTCGCTTCTGTAACTTTCGCGTGGAAAATGATATGAAACCAGCCTCCCTTCTGCTCGCGTCCATGCTTCTTGGCACCGCTCTCCCCGTTTTCGCCCAGGATGCCACCAGCTGGACCGGCCCCTATGTCGGCGGGCAGATCGGCTATGGTTTCCAGCCGAAGGACAGCAACGAGGCGATCGGCTTCGATACGAACCTTGATGGTACGTTCGGCGACACGGTCCGCACTGCAGCTGGCGCCAACGCCTTCTCCCCCGGCTTCTGCGGCGGATCCTCGCTGACGCCGATGGCATCGCAGGGCTGCCGTGACGACAAGGACGGCGTCGATTGGAAGGTCCATGCCGGCTACGATCGGCAGTTCGGCAGTCTCGTCGTCGGCCTGGTTGGTGAATATGGCCGCGCCACGATCAGCGACAGCGTGACGGCGTTCAGCACGACGCCCGCCTCCTACACCATGACCCGCCGGCTGAAGGACAATGCTGCGATCCGCGCCCGCGCCGGCTTCGCGTTCGGCCAGACCCTGCTCTACGGCACCGGCGGCGGCGCCTGGGGCAAGGTTCGCAACAGCTTCACCAGCACCAACGTCGCCAACGCCTTCAGCGGCAACGGTAACGAGGATGCCTGGGGCTACCGCGTCGGAGGCGGTCTGGAGCAGAAGGTGGCGCCGAACTTTTCGATCGGCGCCCAGTATCTGTTCACCAGCCTGAAGGCGAACGACTATGTCGTGCGCTCTGCGCGCGGCACGTCGCCGGCGACCAATCCGTTCGTGCTCGTCAACGCGAACGGCACCGACTTTCAGCGGACCGGTAACAAGTTCAACTCGCACGTCGTTGCCGTGACGAGCAGCTTCCGCTTCTAACCCGTTCGGGGGCTGCCGGTCAGCCGGCGGCCCCCTTACGACACCAGCGCCAGCTGGCGATCGGCGGCACGCAGGTTCACCGCGTCGATGCCGGGCAGCCGCTCGATGCTCGCTGCGAGTTCCGCATCGACGAGAAAGTCGCGGCCAAGCAGGAGCTGGGCCGACCGGCCGTCCGTCAGCGTCGCCGTCAGCTTTAGCTCGCCGCGTCCGCCGCGCGCACCGTCCAGCAGCGCCGCCAGCAGCGGCAAGGCCTGCGGATCGCTCGCTTCTACCTCCAGCACCAAACGTGTCGCGCTGGTCATGCCCTCGAACGGCTGGATACGCTTCACCGTGACCCGCGGCGTCTCCTCGCCGGGACGGCGATCCAGCTCGACGGTCATCAGCCCGCAGCCGCCGGCCTTCGCTGCGGCCTCCAGATCCAGCGACACCGCCTCCTCGAAGCAGCTCGCCATGAACTGGCCGGACGTGTCGGAACAGGTCGCCAGCAAATAGCGATTGCCCCGCGCCGAAGTCCGCCAGCGCACGTCCTCGATCAACGCGGCCATGAGCGCCGTCGGGGACGTCGGGCGCTTGCCGTCCGGGGACCGCTGCGGCGGTTCGGCGGGCGCGGGCATCGATGCGAGCACCGAGAAGCTCCGCGCGCCGTGCGCGTCGGCTAGGTGCCGGTAACGCTCGGTCGGGTGCGACGAGAAATAGAAGCCGAACGCTTCCTTCTCCTGACTCATCCGCTCGGCGATCGACCAAGGCTGCACCGCCGGCAGCCGGACATGGGCGCCGCCACCATCGCCGCCACCGAACAGCCCGCCCTGACCACGCTCGCGATCCTCGGTGACCCGGGATGCTTCCGACAGGATCATCTCGCCAGCCGCCAGCACCGCTGCCCGGTCCGGCGTGATCCCGTCGAACGCCCCCGCCGCGGCAAGGCTTTCGAGCTGGCGGCGGTTCAGCAGCCGCGGATCGATCCGCCCGGCAAAGTCGTCAAGCGACTTGAATGGCCTCTTCGCGCTCCTCTCGGCGACGAGTTGCTCCATCGCCTTCTCGCCGACCCCTTTGAGCGCGCCAAGGGCGTAGCGGACGCCGACCTGCTCGACGGTGAAGTCGGCGGCGCTGGCGTTGATGCAGGGCGGCAGGCACGGCACCGCGGAGCGCCGCATGTCGTCCACCCAGATGCAGAGCTTGTCGGTCTGATCCATGTCATAGCACATCGATGCTGCGTAGAATTCGGGCTTGTAGTGGGCTTTCAGCCACGCAGTCTGGTAGGACACGAGCGCGTAGGCGGCGGCGTGGCTCTTGTTGAAGCCATAGCCGGCGAACTTGTCGATCAAGTCGAACAGCGTGTTGGCCTGCGATGCCGAGATACTATTCACCTTGGCGCAGCCCTCGACGAAGGTGGCGCGCTGCGCATCCATCTCCGCCTTGATCTTCTTGCCCATCGCGCGGCGCAGCAGATCGGCGCCGCCGAGCGAGTAGCCGGCCAATACCTGGGCGGCCTGCATCACCTGTTCTTGATAGACGAAGATGCCGTACGTCTCGGCCAGGATCGGCTCCAGCAGCGGATGCGGATAGTCGATCGACTCCTGCCCGTTCTTGCGGCGACCGAAGGCCGGAATGTTGTCCATTGGACCCGGCCGATAGAGCGAAACCAGCGCGATGATGTCCTCGAAGCAGGTCGGCTTCACCGCCGCCAGCGTGCGGCGCATCCCCTCCGATTCCAGCTGGAACACACCGACAGTATCGCCGCGCTGAAGCAGCGCGTAGACGTCCGGATCGTCCCAGGAGAGCGCCGAGAGATCGACCTCGACACCTCGTGCCGCCAGCATCTGCACGGCCTTCTGAAGGACGGAGAGCGTCTTCAGCCCGAGGAAGTCGAACTTCACGAGCCCCGCCTGCTCGACATATTTCATGTCGAACTGGGTGACCGGCATGTCGGACCGCGGATCGCGGTAGAGCGGCACCAGCTGATCGAGCCGGCGGTCGCCGATCACGACGCCCGCGGCGTGGGTCGAGCTGTGCCGCGGCAGGCCCTCCAGCTGCATCGCCAGATCGATCAGGCGGCGCACATCCTTGTCGCCATTGTACTCGGCAAGGAATTCGGAGACGCCGTTCTTGGCGCGATCCAGCGTCCACGGATCGGTCGGGTGGTTGGGGATCAGCTTGGCCAGGCGATCGACCTGGCCGTAGCTCATCTGGAGGACGCGGCCGGTATCCTTCAGGACGGCGCGCGCCTTAAGACGACCGAAGGTGATGATCTGAGCGACGTGATCGCGGCCGTACTTCTGCTGGACGTAGCCGATCACCTCGCCACGGCGGGTTTCGCAGAAGTCGATATCGAAGTCGGGCATCGACACGCGTTCCGGGTTCAGAAAGCGCTCGAACAGGAGGCCGAGGCGGATCGGGTCGAGATCGGTGATGGTCAGGGCCCAGGCTACGACCGAACCGGCACCGGAACCACGGCCAGGGCCGACCGGGATGTCGTGGTCCTTCGCCCATTTGATGAAGTCGGCGACGATCAGGAAGTAGGCGGCGAACCCCATCTTGATGATGACGTCGAGTTCGAATTCGAGCCGGTCGACATAGGTCTGGCGATCGGCGTCGCCGGCGAGCGCAATACGCGCCAGCCGCGCTTCCAGCCCGGCGCGCGCATCCTGGCGCAGCGTCTCCGCCTCGGCGGCGCGGTCGCCGCCGACGAGGCTCGGCAGGATCGGCTTGCGGAACGGTGCGGCGAAGGCGCAGCGCTGCGCCACAACCAAGGTGTTGGCGATCGCCTCCGGCACGTCGGCGAACAGCCGCTCCATCTCGGCCGCCGGCTTCAGCCAGGCGTCGGGAGAGGAGCAGGTGCGATCGGCGGTCTCCAGGTAGCTGGAGCTGGCGATGCATAGCATGACGTCATGGGCCGGGTGGAAATCCGCCTCGGCAAAGCAGGCGGGGTTGGTCGCCACCAGCGGCAGATCGCGGGCATAGGCGAGCTCGATCAGCCCGTCCTCGGCCCGCTCCTCCACCGCGTTGCCGCGCCGGCAGAGCTCGACGTAAAGGCGCCCGGGGAACAGCGCCTCCAGCCGTGTGGCATAAGCCACGGCATCCTGACCGTCGGCGATGAGGCGGGCCAGAGCCCCCTCGCCGCCGGCGGTCAGCGCGATCAGCCCCTCGCTGCGGCCCTCCAGCGCCTCAAGGCGGACGTGGGCTGGATCTTCCAACGGTCGGTCGAGGTGTGCGGCGGAAACCAGCGCGCACAGATTGTCGTAGCCGGTCTCGTCCTGCGCATAGAGGGCCAGCCAGTCGAGGATCGGCGGCTTGCCGTCCGCTCCGCCCGGCCGAGCGACGGCGAGCATGGTGCCAACGATCGGCTGAACGCCCTCCTTTTTCGCAGATTCGGAGAAGGCCATGGCGCCGTAGAGGCCGTTGCGATCGGTGACGGCCACCGCCGGGAAGCCGCGCTTGCGGGCATGCTTCGGGATCGCCTTCGGATCGATCGCTCCGTCCAGCATGGTGAAAGCGGAAAAGACGCGGAGCGGGACGAACGAAGCATGCGGCATGCCCCGTTATGGTGCGCCGGGGCGATTCTGGAAAGCGCAGGGCGGCGGTTTCGACCCGAAGATGTCACCACCGGCCCGCACGTCTCCGCCCGCCTATCCGCCGGGTGCGAGCACGTAGCTGGCGGCGACGAACAACCACAACGGCCCGCAGACGAGCCCCAGCCAGGCGAGTTCGGTCACGCTCGGCCGAAACGCCGGCAGCCGGTTCCTCCGCGACACGGCGGCGCTGCGTTGCGCGATCGCGTATCGTCCGGCCTGCGCCAGGCCGTCCAGCAACTCCACACCATCCCGCGCTGCGATATCGCAGCAGATCAGGTGTCCGCGTTCGCCCGACCAGAAGCCGACGTGATATTCCGGCATGATCCACCTCCTTCGCGCCCTGTCGGACGCGGGAATGGCATGGCCGCCTCACCGGTATATTTCAGGCGCGAACGGTGCCGGTCTGAATCGCGTCGAGGCCGCGAAGCTACCGCGGCGCCCCGACAGACCGGCCTAGCCGAGCTTGCCCTCGTGCAGCCGAACGACCCGGTCCATCCGTGCGGCCAGTCGCTCATTGTGGGTCGCGACCAGCGCCGACGAACCCTCGCCGCGCACCAGCCGCAGGAACTCGGCCAGCACGATATCGGCGGTCGCCTCGTCGAGATTGCCGGTCGGCTCGTCGGCGAGCACCAGTGCCGGCCGGTTGGCGAGGGCGCGAGCGACGGCGACACGCTGCTGCTCGCCGCCGGACAGCTGGGCCGGCTTGTGGGTAAGACGGTGGCCGAGACCGAGGGTCGTCAGCAACGATGCCGCGCGTGCCTCCGCCGGCGCCCGCTCGGCGCCGTGGATGAGCTGTGGCAGAACGACGTTCTCGACCGCCGTGAAGTCCGGCAGCAGATGATGGAACTGGTAGACGAAGCCGAGCGCGTCCCGGCGCAACCGCGTGCGACCGTCGTTGTCGAGCTTCGCCGCTTCCTCCCCGGCGATGCGGATCGACCCGTCGAAACCGCCTTCCAGCAGGCCGACCGCCTGCAGCATGGTCGACTTGCCCGATCCGCTCGGGCCGACCAGCGCGACGATCTCACCGGGCGCGACGTGCAGGTCGACGCCGCGCAGAACCTCGATGGTCTGACCGCCCTGAGCGAAGCTGCGCGTCAGGTTCCGTACGGCAAGGACATCACTCATAACGCAGCACCTGCACCGGATCGGTGTTCGCCGCCTTGAACGCCGGGTAAAGCGTGAACAGGAAGCACAGCACCATCGCCATCACGACGATCGCCAGCACCTCGAACGGATCGGTCTTGGCCGGCAATTCGGTCAGGAAGCGGATCGAGGGATCCCAGAGGTTCTGACCGCTGACATATTGCACCGCGTTGACCACGCCCTGGCGGAAATAAAGCGCGACGAAGCCAAGGATCAGTCCGGCGACAGTGCCGAGCGCGCCGATCGTCAGGCCCACCGTGAGGAAGATCTTGAGCGTGCCGCGCCTGGACGCGCCCATCGTCCGCAGGATCGCGATGTCGCGGGTCTTGGCGCGAACGAGCATGATCAGCGACGACAGGATATTGAACGCAGCGACCAGGATGATGATCGACAGGACGACGAACATCACCACCCGCTCGACCGCCAGCGCCTCGAAGATCTGGGCGTTCATCTGCCGCCAGTCCTGAACCACCGCCTGGCTGCCCAGCTTCGCGGCGAGCGGGGCCATATACTCACCGACGCGGTCGGGGTTCTGGGTCTGCACCTCCACCATGCCGACCGCGTCGCCCATCAGCAGCAGCGTCTGGGCATCTTGCATCGGCATGATGACGAACGCCTTGTCGTAATCGTAGACGCCGACCTCGAAGATTGCCGCGACCGTATAGCTGACGATCCGCGGCACGGTGCCGAACGGGGTCGTCTGGCCCTGTGGGCTGATCAGGCTGATCTGGCCGCCGACCGTCGCCCCCAGCGACTCGGCCAGCCGCGCGCCGATCGCGACGTTGCCACTGCCGGGCTTCACGTCGACAAGGCTGCCGGAGACGACCTTGTCCCGGATGACGCCGTTGCCGAGGATGTCCCGCATCTCCATGCCGCGCGCCAGTACCGCCTCGACCCGGCCCTCATAGCTTGCCATCAGCGGCTGCTCGATCAGCGGCACCGCCTCTGTCACGCCGGGAGTGGCGCGGGCATCGCGGACGATCGCCCGCCAGTCCGGCAGGCGACCGCCATAGCCCTGAATCACGGCATGGCCGTTCAGCGCGACGATCTTGTCGAACAGTTCGGCGCGAAAGCCGTTCATCACGCTCATGACGATGACGAGCGCGGCGACGCCCAGCATCACCCCTCCCAGGCTGAACCCGGCAACGACGGCGATGATCCCCTCACCCTTGCCGGGCAGGAGATAGCGCCGGGCAATCATCCGTTCGTAACGGGAGAGGATCATCCGCGCACGCGCGCGATCGCGTCCTCGGGCGAAAGCTCGACCTTCTCGCCGGTGGCGCGGCGCTTCAGCTCGACGATGCCGCGGTCGAGGCCCTTGGGGCCGATGACGATCTGCCAAGGCAGGCCGATCAGGTCCATCGTCGCGAACTTGGCGCCGCCGCGTTCGTCGCGGTCGTCGTAAAGCGTTTCGACGCCCGCCTCGGCCAGCTTCGCATAGAGGTCGTCGGCAGCAGCGGTGCAGCGCGCATCGTCGGCGCGCATGTTGATCAGGCCGACCGCGTAAGGCGCGACCGAGTCCGGCCAGACGATACCCTTGTCGTCATGGCTCGCCTCGATGATCGCGCCCATCAGGCGGGACACGCCGATGCCGTAGCTGCCCATGTGCGGGATGACCTCGGCGCCGTCGGGTCCCTGCACCTTCATCCCCATCGATGCGGAATATTTGGTGCCGAAGTAGAAGATGTGGCCGACCTCGACGCCGCGCGACTGGCGCAGCGCATCGCCAGCCGCCGCCTCACGGTCCGGATCGCGCTTTTCATCGGTGGCGGCATAATCGTGGGTCAGGCTGGACACGATGTCCTGCAGCCCCTCGACGTCGTCGAAGTCGATGCTCTCGACCTTGGCCGGCTCTTCCCAGTTGGCGTGGTAGAAGACCTCGCTCTCGCCGGTCGGCGCCAGCACGATGAATTCGTGGGAGAGATCGCCGCCGATCGGCCCGGTATCGGCCTGCATCGGGATCGCGCGCAGGCCCATGCGGGCGTAGGTGCGCAGATAGGCGACGAACATGCGGTTGTAGCTGTGCCGTGCGCCGGCTTCGTCCAAGTCGAACGAATAGGCGTCCTTCATCAGGAACTCGCGGCCGCGCATCACGCCGAAGCGGGGGCGGACCTCGTCCCGGAACTTCCACTGGATGTGATAGAGCGTGCGCGGCAGATCGCGGTAGCTCTTGGCCGAATCGCGGAAGATCGCGGTGATCATCTCCTCGTTGGTCGGGCCGTAGAGCATCTCCCGGTCATGCCGGTCAGTGATCCGCAGCATCTCCGGCCCATAAGCGTCGTAGCGGCCCGACTGGCGCCACAGGTCCGCCGACTGGAGCGTCGGCATCAGCAGCTCGACGGCGCCGGCCCGGTCCTGCTCCTCGCGCACGATCTGCTCGATCCGGCGCAGCACCCGGTGGCCCAGCGGCAGCCAGGCGTAGATCCCCGCCGCAGTCTGGCGGATCAACCCGGCCCGCAGCATCAGCTTGTGGCTGACGATCTGGGCGTCGGCGGGCGACTCCTTGGTGACGGGGAGGAAGTAACGGGACAGGCGCATGCGGTTTCATTCTCGTCGGCGTCAGGGCGATGCCGCTCTAGGTTCCCTGTCCGATCGTCGCAATGGCCGTGACATTCGACTTTTGCGCCCGGCGTCTGTTGCGGATTGAGCACAGGACCGCGTCTTTCGTTTCGGCCCACCCAACAGTTCGGTGACAAAGGCGAAACAATTGCCTAGCAACCGCCTCACGGACACAGGCAACGGCCTCGGTTCGGGGAGGGCTCGAGCCCCGCATCACCGGCAAGGGGACGGCGGTGCGCGCGGGCTGGCAAGCCAACCTACAAGGGGGTTGACGAGCATTCGTCACGCGGCGCCCGGATCGGAAACGGTCCGGGCGTTTGCGTATCCGGGCATCCTTATGGCTCCACCTTGTCCTTCGCGCGTTGTTCACGGCGAAGGAGACCATGATGGCCAGCGAACCGCTCACCCCCGATCTGCCGCCGCAGGGCCCGATCGACGATCCCATTCCGACGCCGATGGATCCGATCCCCCCGACGCCTTCCGATCCCGTCGTGGGCGATGCGCCGGGCGCATCCGAGACCGGCAACGTCGCCAACATCGGCAACTATCCGTCGATCGCGTCGATCCCCCTGGTGGAAGGGCCCTGAAGCTCTTCACTACCCGCTAACCCGGATCGGGCAGCGTGGATGCGATGCTGCCGATCCGTACCAGTTCGATCTTTCGAAGCCGCTGGACGGCCCTGCTCTGGGCCGGCGGCATCATCTGGAGCGCGGTCGAGTTTGCGGGCCCGGCTGAAAAGGACGAGTCGACCGCCAACGCCGCCACCACCGACGCGACCGGTGCCGAGGTCGATGCGGCGCAAATGAAGCAGGCCGAGGCGCTGCTCCAGCAGTTCGGTAAGTAGCGGCCAGCGGGAACGAGGCGCCGTCCAAAAGACTGGCGAGTCACGCCGCGTGTGCAGCGACCGCGCCCTACCTCAGACTAATCGGCTCTGCCGCAACGCCGCCTCGATGAAGCTGGCGAACAGCGGGTGGGGATCGAACGGCTTGGATTTCAGCTCCGGATGGAACTGGACGCCGACGAACCAGGGATGATCCGGCCGCTCGACGATCTCGGGCAGCTGACCGTCGGGCGACATTCCGGAGAAAGTCAGGCCGCCCGCCTCCAGCGCCTCGCGATAATGGACGTTGACCTCGTAGCGATGGCGGTGGCGTTCGGAGATTTCGCCCGTGCCGTAGATGGCGGCGGCATGGCTGTTGCCGGACAGATGGGCCGGATAGGCACCGAGCCGCATCGTACCGCCCAGATCGCCATCGGCACTGCGCTTTTGGAGCCCTTCCTGCGACATCCATTCGGTGATCATGCCGACCACGGGCTCGTCGGTCGGGCCGAATTCGGTGGTGGAGGCACCCTTCAGGCCCGCCGTGTTCCGCGCCCCTTCGATGCAGGCCATCTGCATGCCGAGGCAGATGCCGAAATAGGGCACGTTGCGTTCTCGGGCGAAGCGCACGCTTTCGATCATCCCCTCGGTGCCGCGCTCACCGAAGCCGCCGGGCACCAGGATGGCGTGGCAGGGCTCGAGTTGAGCGGCGACGTCGGAGTTCGGCTGTTCGAACAGCTCCCCCTCGATCCAGCGGATGTTGACCTTGACCCGGTTGGCCATGCCGCCGTGGACCAGAGCCTCGTGGAGCGACTTATAGGCGTCCAGCAGACCGGTATATTTGCCGATCACGCCGACTGTCACTTCGCCCTCGGGATTGTCGACGCGGTCCATGATGTCGGTCCAGCGCCGCAGGTCCGGTAACGGCCCCGGCGGGATGCCGAACGCTGTCAGCACCGCGGTGTCGAGCCCCTCGGCATGATATTGGAGCGGCACGGCATAGATGCTCTTGGCATCGAGTGCCGGGATCACCGACTCCTTGGCGACGTTGCAGAACAAGGCGATCTTGGCGCGCTCGCTTTCCGGCAGCGGCCGTTCGCAGCGGCAGACGAGCACATCGGGCTGGATGCCGAGGCTGGTCAGGTCGCGCACGCTATGCTGGGTCGGCTTGGTCTTCAGTTCGCCCGCGGCGGCGATGTACGGCACCAGCGTCAGGTGGACGAACACCGTATTCTGCCGCCCCAGGTCGTTCCGCAGCTGGCGAATCGCCTCCATGTACGGGAGCGATTCGATGTCGCCGACGGTGCCGCCGATCTCGCACAGGACGAAGTCGAGACCGTCGACGTCGGTCCGCGCGAACTCCTTGATCGCGTCGGTGACGTGCGGGATGACCTGCACCGTCGCGCCGAGATAATCGCCGCGCCGCTCCTTGGCGATGATGGTCTGGTAGATCCGGCCGGACGTCACATTGTCGGACTGGCGTGAGGGCACACCGGTGAACCGCTCATAGTGGCCGAGGTCGAGGTCCGTCTCCGCGCCGTCGTCGGTGACGTAGACCTCGCCGTGCTGATACGGGCTCATCGTGCCCGGATCGACGTTCAGGTAAGGATCGAACTTACGGATGCGGACCCGGTACCCACGCGCCTGGAGCAGGGCGGCAAGGCTTGCCGCCATCAGACCCTTGCCAAGCGAGGATACCACGCCGCCGGTGATGAAAATGAACCGCGCCATGGGAGAAAAGGCTTAGCCGCGCCGGACCGGCGAGGGCAAGCCGCCTGTTACTGCTGCGGCGTCGAGTTGTTGGCGTTGGTCGTGCCGGGGCTCGAATTTGCGGGCGCCTGAGGCGTTGCCGCCGCGGGCGAACTGGTAGCCGGGGTCGACGCGCTATTGCTGGTCGGTGCGGGGCTCGTGCTGTTGCTGCCGGTCGTCACCGCCGGGCGCGGTTCGCGCGCCGGACGCTCCGCGCGGGGAGCAGCCGGCGTCGAGCGGGTGGGTTCGGCGGTTGACGCAGCGGCGGAGGGTGCCGGGGTGCCGGTCGAGGGTGTGGTGCCGGGAACAGCCGGCACGGTCGGAAGTGCAGCGTTACCGCCGGCGCTCGCTGCGATGCCGGCGAGCGGATCATCGGCCAGCGGAACGCCGGTGCCGGGTGCCGCCGCCGGCGGCACGCCCAGGGCGCCGGCCGCGCCCGGACGGCGCGACAGCGAGGTGTCGATCTCGCGCGGGCCGTGCTGCACGCTCGCCAGGACAGCCAGGCCGATGCTCATCACCACGAACAGGGTCGCAAGGATGGTCGTCGCGCGGGTCAGGAAGTCGGCCGCACCACGCGCGCTCATCAAGCCCGTCGGGCTGCCGCCCATGCCCAGGCCGCCGCCTTCCGAACGCTGCATGAGGATCACCGCGACGAGCGCGGCGGCGATGATCGCGTGGACGACGAGCAGGAAGGTGAACATTCGTGGGCTTTCACGAGAAGACGCGGCCGGGCCGCCTAGTGGATGCGCGATCTAGTGGATCGGGGCCGATGCGGCAACCGGCGCGCTAAGCCCGCCCCCGACGCCGTCGGCGCAGGTCGATAGACGGACTATCGGGACCGATCGAGACCGTGACCAAGCCGCCCGGCTACAGGCTCGATGGCAAGCTGCCGCCGTGGCTCACCCTCAGGAAGGCGAGGGGGCGGCGCTGCGGCGTTCTGCGGTGAGTGATTCGGCCTACCGCATCGCTGCCGCCGTCGAACGCCGCGACGCCGATCCCATCAAGCGACCCGCGCCGTCGCCTCGATGATCGGCACGAACAGGGCCGCCGTCAGGCTCGCGCCGCCGACCAGGGCGCCGTCGACGTCGGCGACCGCCATCAGCTCGGCGGCGTTGTCCGGCTTCACCGAGCCGCCATAGAGGATCCGCACTGCCGCCCCGTTCGAGCCGAGCAGCGCCCCGAGCCGGGTGCGGATCGCAGCGTGCATCTCGGCGACATCGCCGACGGACGGCGTGCGGCCGGTGCCGATCGCCCAGACCGGCTCATAGGCGACGACCAGGGTCGCGCCGTTGCCTTCGGTCGGGATCGATCCGTCGAGCTGCCCCTCGACAACCGCCAGCGCGCGGCCGGCGTCGCGCTCCGCTTCGGTCTCGCCGACGCAGACGATCGCGATCAGCCCGGCGGCGATTGCCGCCTGGGCCTTGGCGCGGACTTCGGCGTCGGTCTCGTGCTGGTCGGCGCGACGCTCGCTGTGGCCGACGATGACGAGCTTCGCCCCCGCTTCGCGCAGCATCGCGGCCGAGATGCAGCCGGTATGGGGGCCCTTGGCGGCGGCGTGGCAATCCTGCGCGCCGACAGCGAGACCGGGTACGCGCTCTGCGGCGGGAGCAACGAGCGTGAACGGCGGGCATACCGCAACGTCGACACCGCCATTGGCCGCAGCCGTCGCGGCAATGCCGTCGAGTTCGACCAGGCTGCCCTTGTCGCCGTTCATCTTCCAGTTGCCCGCAACCAGCTTGCGCAGAGCCATGCCGTCCACCCCTTGTTCGAAACGAGCCGCGGCCTCTAGCAAGCCGCCGCGCCGCCGCCAACCGCGTGCGGCTTGAAGCGGCCGGGCGCGGCCTCTATGGCAGGCCATCCCCGCTCACATTGACGGACCTGCGATGCTTTCCTTCTTTCGCCGTGCGCTCTCGTCCTGGGCGGTGCTCGGACTGCTCGGCCTGGTCATGGTGGCGTTCATCATCACCGGCGTCGGCACGCCCGACGGCCTCGGCACCAACTCGCTCGGCGGCAGCGGCGACACCGTCGCGACGATCGGCGGCCAGAAGCTGCACGCGAGCGAGATTTCGCGCCGCGCCGAAAGCGAATTGCGCGCGGTGCGGCAGCAGTCTCCGCAGGATCAGGGCCTCGACATGGCGGCGTTCGTCGCCGGCGGCGGGCTCGATCAGACCATCGCGCAGACGATCGGCGCGCGCGCCATGGAAGTATGGGCACGCGAGCACGGCATGACCGCCAGCGAGAAGCTGATCGACGGCGAGATCGGGAGCATCCCTGCCTTCGCGGGCCCGACCGGCAAGTTCGACCGTGGCGCCTTCGATGCGATCCTGGCCCGGGAGCGGATCAGCGAGCGCGACCTGCGCGCCGACTTGGCCGGCGACCTGATCCGTCGCCAGCTGCTGGTGCCGATTACCGGCGCGACGCGTGCCCCGGCGAGCCTCATCACGCCTTATGCCTCGCTGCTGCTCGAAGCGCGGCGCGGCATGATCGGCGTGGTGCCGACGCAGGCGATGGCCGGCGGCACGCCGCCGACGGACGCCGAGATTAACGCCTTCTACGCCAAGAACCTGGCCCGCTACACGATCCCGGAGCGTCGCGTGATCCGTTACGCTTTGTTCGGGCGCGAGCAGCTGAAGGCGCCGGTGACGCCGACCGAGGCCGAGATCGCCGCCTTCTACAAATCGAACGCTGCGACCTATGCTCCGTCACAGACGCGAACCTTCTCGCAGGTCATTCTCGACAGCGAAGCCAAGGCACGTGCGCTGGCGACCGCCGTCCGCGGCGGAACGGCCTTTGCGGCGGCAGCCGCGGCGCAAGGCTTCGGCGCGGCCGACATCGCGCTCGGCGAGAAGACCCAGGCCGATCTGACCCGGCTCGCCTCCCCGGCGGTCGCCGCGGCAGCGTTTGCCGCGCCACAGGGCGGGATCACCGATCCGGTCCGCTCGCCGCTCGGCTGGCACGTGCTTCGCGTCGATGCGATCAAGTCCGTGCCCGGCCGTTCGCTCGACCAGGTCCGTGCCGAGATCGCCGCCAGCCTTGATAAACAGAAAGCCGACGAGGCGCTTTCCGCGATGGTCGCCGCGATCGAGGACGACATTGCCGGCGGCTCCAGCTTCGACGATGTGGTCAAGGCGAACAAGCTGTCGGTGGTGACGACCCCGCCGGTGCTGGCCAATGGCCAGTCGCCGGACCAGCCAACTTGGACGCCGGCACCGGAACTGGGCGTGCTCCTGAAGAACGCCTTTGCCGCCGCGCCGGACGAGGACCCGACGGTCGAGACGATCGGCGCCGGCCAGCGCTTCGCCGTGCTGGGCGTTGCCCGCGTCGTGCCCGCCGCCCCCGCCCCGCTCCAGACGATCCGCGCCCAGGTTGCTGCCGATGTCGCCGCCGATCGCGGCTTCCAGCGGGCCAAGGCTATTGCCGATGGCATCGTCGCCAAGACCAAGGCGGGCGTGCCGCTCGCCAAGGCGTTTGCCGACACTGGCCTGAAGCTGCCTCCGCCCGAGCCCGCCGGCGGTCGCCAGATCGACCTCGCCCGCGGGCAGACGCCGCCTCCGCCGCCGCTCGCGTTGATGTTCAACATGCGCCAGGGCGACACCAAGGTGCTCGCCGCACCGGGCCGGCAGGGCTGGTTCGTGATCCACCTCGACACGATCGAGCGTGGCGATGCGCGCAGCACCCCGGGCCTGATCGATGCGACCCGCGGCCAGTTCGTCGAGGTGCTCGGCCGCGAATATGCCGAACAGTTCTCGGCGGCGGTGCAGAAGGAACTCGGCGTGAAGCGCGACGACGCGGCGATCGCCCGGCTGAAGGCCACGCTGTCCGGCGGCGGCGCGGCGGCCCAGTGAGGTTGCGATGACGCCGGCCGACGACGCGGCGGCCGCCGCCGCGCTGGCGGCGGGCCGGCCGGCTCTGGTCTGGCGCCGGCAGATCGCGGACGTCGATACGCCGGTCGCCGCCGCGCTCAAGCTGATCGAGCCCGGCCGCGGCGATTTCCTGCTTGAGTCGGTCGAGGGCGGCGCCCAGCGCGGCCGTTACACCCTGCTCGGCCTTGCCCCCGACCTCGTCTTCCGCGCCGAGGGTCGCACGGCCGCGATCAACCGCCGCTGGCTCAGCGATCGCGAGGCGTTCGAGCCGTGCGCGGAGGATGCGCTAGCCGCCATGCGAACGCTGGTCGGCGCGTGCCGGATGGACGTGCCGGATGGACTGCCGGCCGCGCTGGCCTGTTTGGTCGGCTATTTCGCGTATGAGACCGTCGGACTTGTCGAGCGACTGCCGCGGCCGGCGGAGAACCCGCTCGCCTTGCCGGACATGCTGTTCGTGCGGCCGACCATCATCCTGGTGTTCGACCGGCTCGCCGATGCGCTGTTCCTGGTCGCGCCGCTGTGGCCCGAACAGGCGGACGATCCCGATGGGGCGGTCGCGACGGCGCTCGACCGGATCGAGACAGCCTCGGCCCGGCTCGCCGCCCCCCTGCCGAAGGTCCGCACCGGCGAGCCGATCGCCGCGGCCACGGCACCGGAGCCGGTCCTCGCGCCCGGCCGCTATGCCGAGATGGTTCTGAAGGCGAAGGACTATATCTCCGCCGGCGACATCTTCCAGGTGGTGCTGGCGCAGCGTTTCACCGCGCCCTTCCCGTTGCCGCCGTTCGATCTCTATCGGGCGCTGCGGCGGATCAACCCGTCGCCGTTCCTCTATTATCTCGATCTGCCGGGCTTCGCGCTGATCGGCTCCAGCCCCGAGATCCTGGTTCGCGCCCGCGATGGTGAGGTCACGATCCGCCCGATCGCCGGTACGCGCCCACGGGGCAAGACCGCCGCCGAGGATGCCGCCAACCGCGCGTCGCTCCTCGATGATCCCAAGGAGCGTGCCGAGCACCTGATGCTGCTCGATCTGGGCCGCAACGATGTCGGCCGGGTCGCGCTGCCGGGAACGGTGACGGTGACCGACAGCTACGGCGTCGAGTTCTACAGCCACGTCATGCACATTGTGTCGAACGTGATCGGCCGGATCGATCCGGCCAAAGATGCGCTCGATGCACTATTCGCGGGCTTCCCCGCCGGCACCGTCTCGGGCGCGCCCAAGGTCCGCGCCTGCGAGATCATCGCCGAACTCGAGCCGGAGACTCGCGGGCCGTACGCTGGCGGCGTCGGCTACTTCTCGCCCGACGGTTCGATGGATTCGTGCATCGTCCTGCGCACCGCGGTGGTGAAGGACGGCATCATGCACGTCCAGGCCGGTGCCGGCATCGTCGCCGACAGCGACCCGGCCTATGAGCAGCGCGAGTGCGAGGCGAAGGCCCGCGCCCTGGTTGCCGCCGCGGCCGAGGCCATCGCTCAAGCGAGCGAGGCCGGGTTCGGGCAGTAATCTCGCCGGACGTTATGCCTCCGGAACAAGCTGCCACATGCTTGGTTGATCCGGCTCTGGCGGCGACGTCGACTGGTGCGGAGCGCATGTTGGCTCGAACGTCCCCTGCGGCAGACGGCGTTCGAAGCAGGCGCTTCGCCCAGCCCGCAGAGACTGGATCGGCCGGATCGCCCAGCCTAGTTCTGGGCGACTTCGAGCTTCGCGGTGCCCGCGTGTTTCTGCGCAAGACCGGCAACTCCGCCGCGCTCGATCGGCGCCTGTTGGCGGAAGTCGCCAACTGGCTCTGCTACCAGCTGGTGCTCCGGGTGGTCGCGGGACTGCGCCACCTGTTCCGGAGGTCGCGACCCGCAATCTGGTTCACGCCCGATCGTCCGCACCCGCGCTACATGGTGCGCGCCGCGGCGATGTGGGCCGGCGTGCGGATCGCCCGCTCATCCCACGACGCGGATGCAGCGTTCTTCTTCGAGGATGCGACGCGCTCCGCGAACGTCGCCAGGCCCGCCGGCCGCGGCTTCAACTTCGGGTGTACGGACATTTCCAAGACCAGGGTGGCGCGGACGTTCGAGGACGTGTTCGGCTATCCGCTCGCGCTGGATCCGACCAGCTGGACGGGGCACGCGGTCGAAAAGAGCGAGGTGAACGGGACGCACGATGGCCGGATCATTCTCTGTCCGCAGCCGGCCCAGCCCGGCAAGACCTATCAGCGTCTGATCGACACGATCGCCGCCGACGGCTGCGCCCGCGACCTGCGCACCCACTGCGTGGATGGCCGTGTGGTCGTCGTCTGGGAGAAGCTTCGCGCCGCCGAAGATCGCTTCCTTCCGCCGAACCTGTCGGTCACGCGACATGCGCCGGAACGCATTTTCTCGGCAGACGAGTTGCAGCAGATCGGCACGTTCGCCCGGGCGATGGGGGCGGATTGGTGCGGTCTCGACATTTTGCGCGACACCGACAGCCGGATTTATATCGTCGACGTCAACAAGACCGACGCAGGGCCGATCATCGCGCTTTCACTTAAGGAGAAGCTTGCCTCCACGGCCCTGCTCGCCAACGCGTTGCTGGCGATGATCGAGCCGGTGATGCCGCCGGTCGCCTGATTGCCGGAGGGGCACTCCTCCAGCCTTGCTCAGGCGGCGTCGGGCGATCGGCTCTTTCCCCTTTGGGCTCACGGTCCTAAAGCCGCCCCATGATCCTCGTCATTGACAACTACGACAGCTTCACCTGGAACCTGGTTCACTATTTCCAGGAGCTCGGCGCGCAGGTCGAGGTCGTCCGCAACGACGCCATCGGCGCCGGCCAGGCGCTGTCGTCGGGCGCTGACGCGTTCCTGATCTCGCCCGGCCCTTGCACCCCGAACGAAGCCGGGGTCAGCCTCGATCTCGTTGCCGCCTGCGCGCGTGAGCGCCGCCCGCTGCTCGGCGTTTGTCTCGGTCATCAGGCGATCGGTCAGAGTTTCGGCGGCAAGGTCGTGCGCGCGGCGGAGCTGATGCACGGCAAGACCTGCCCGGTCCACCACGACGGTACCGGCCTGTTCGAGGGCCTGCCGAGCCCGTTCACCGCCACCCGCTATCATTCGCTGATCGTGCCCGAAGAAGGGTTGCCGGAGGAGCTGATCGTCAACGCCCGCGCGCCGGATGGAACGGTCATGGGCTTTCGGCATCGCGACCTGCCAATCCACGGCGTCCAGTTCCACCCCGAGAGCATCGCAACCGAACATGGCCATGCGATGCTTGCCAACTTCCTGCGCCTCGCCGGCCTGCCGGTGCTGGAGCGGGCGTGACCGGCCGCGGTCCGCACGGCTGACGGGTTGATGACGACCCTCGCCCTCCTTCCCGACGCGTCCGGCCCGCTCGACCACGGCACCGCCGAGGCGGCGTTCGCCGACATGCTCGACGGCAAGGTCGACGACGCGTCCATTGCCACCTTCCTGACGACGATGGCGGAACGCGACGAAACCAGCGTCGAGATCGCCGCCGCCGCCCGCGTGCTGCGCGCGCGGATGATCCCCGTCGCGGCACCGGCGGGTACGATCGACGTTTGCGGTACCGGCGGCGACGGCAGCCACAGCCTCAACATCTCGACCGCCGTGGCAATCGTGGTCGCGGCGGCCGGCGTGCCGGTCGCCAAGCACGGCAACCGCGCCGCCTCCTCCAAGGCCGGGGCCGCCGACACGCTGGAGGCGCTCGGCCTCGATCTCGCCCGTGCGTCGGCCAATGCCGAGGCGAGCCTGGCCGAGATCGGCATCGCGTTCCTGTTCGCGCAGACCCACCACCCCGCGCTCGGCCGGCTCGCGCCGGTGCGGCGGGCGATCGGGCGGCGAACGATCTTCAACCTGGTCGGGCCGATCTGCAATCCGGCGCGGGTGACACGCCAGTTGATCGGCGTCGCCCGGCCCGATTACGCCCACACCTATGCCGAGGCGATCGATCTGCTCGGGCTGGAGGCGGCGATGGTCGTCTCGGGCGACGAGCCGCTCGACGAACTGTCCATCGCCGGGCCGAGCACGATCGTCCGGGTCGGCACCTGCGTGGCCGGGGAAGCCCGGATCGTGCCGGAGGATGCCGGCCTCGCCCGCCACTCACTCGAAGCGCTGCGCGGCGGCGATTCCGCTTTCAATGCCGCGGCGCTTCGCCGGCTATTGCAGGGCGAAGAGGGCGCCTATCGCGACGCCGTGCTGCTCAACGCCGCGGCGGCGCTGATCGTGGCCGGCGAGGCGCGCGATTGGCAGGATGGGGTCGAGGAGGCGCGCGAAGTGCTGGACAACGGCTTGGCGAACGCCCTGCTCGATTGCTGGATCAGGCTGTGAACAAGCTCGTCGAGATCTGCGAGACCAAGCGCGACCATGTCGCCCGGCGTAAGCGCGCGGTGTCGTCTTCCGAGCTGGCCGAAGCAGCGGCGGCGCAATCCGCACCGCGCGGCTTTCGCGCGGCGCTGGATGCGAAGGTCGCCGGCGGTGGCTACGGCCTGATTGCCGAGGTGAAGAAGGCATCACCGTCCAAGGGCCTGATCCGTGCCGATTTCGACCCGCCGGCCCATGCGCGTGCCTATGAAGCGGGCGGTGCCGCCTGCCTTTCGGTCCTGACCGATGTCCCATACTTCCAGGGGGCCGACAGCTATTTGCAGGCGGCACGCGCAGCGGTGTCGATCCCCTGCCTCCGTAAGGATTTCATCGTCGATCCCTGGCAGGTCGCGGAGTCGCGCGCGCTGGGCGCCGATGCCATCCTCATCATCGTCGCCGCCCTGGAAGATGCGGAGATGGCGGAGATCGAGGCGGCCGCAATCGACCACGGCATGGACGCCCTCGTCGAGGTGCATGACGCCGCCGAACTGGAACGGGCGCTGCGACTCAAGTCTCGGCTGATCGGCGTCAATAATCGCGACCTGCGCGACTTCACCGTCGATTTCGCCCGAACCTACGATCTTGTCGGCTCGGCGCCGGCGGACTGCACCTTCGTGGCGGAGAGCGGCCTGCGTTCCCGCGCGGATCTTAATGCGATGGCGGAGCACAACGTCCGTTGCTTCCTGATCGGCGAGTCGCTGATGCGCGAGCCCGATGTCGAGGCCGCGACGCGGGCGCTGCTGACGGCATGACCGGCCTGACCCACCTCGACGCCGATGGCGCGGCGCGGATGGTCGACGTATCGGCGAAAGCGGAGACGGCGCGCGAGGCGACCGCCACCGGCCGCATCGCGATATCGACGGAAGCCGCCGCCGCGATCCGGGCGGGCGCGGTCAAGAAGGGCGACGTGCTCGCGGTCGCCCGGGTCGCCGGGATCATGGCGGCAAAGAGGACGTCGGACCTGATCCCGCTCTGTCATCCGCTACCGATCTCCGGCGTGACGCTGGACCTGACGCTGGAGGCGGACGCCGTAATCGCCACCGCCACGGTCCGCACGACCCACACCACGGGTGTCGAGATGGAGGCGCTGACCGCCGTCACCGTCGCGCTGCTGACCGTCTACGACATGGCCAAGGCACTCGACCGCACCATGACGATCGGCGAGGTCCGGCTGCTCGCCAAGTCGGGCGGGCGATCGGGCGACTACCGCGCCGACCAGCCGGCGAACGCGTGAGCCTGCTTGCAGTCGCCGAGGCGCAGGCGCGGATCATCGCGCTGGGCGACACCCTGCCCTTCCAGATCATGCCGCTGCTGGCGGCGGCCGGGCGCTGGGCGGCCGACGACATAGTAGCGCTGCGCACTCAGCCTACCGCCGACCTCTCCGCCATGGACGGCTATGCGATCCGCTTCGCCGAAATGCCCGGGCCGTGGACGGTGGTCGGCGAGAGTGCCGCTGGGCGCGGCCTGGCAACCGGCCTTGCGCCCGGGCAAGCGGCACGCATTTTCACCGGCGCGCCGCTTCCGCCTGGCGCCGATACCGTCCTGATCCAGGAGGAAGCCGGCCGGGAAGGCGATCGCCTGACACTGACCGGCGAAGGACCACCTGGACAAGGCGCTCATGTTCGCCGCGCCGGAAGCGATTTCCTGGAGGACACGACACTGGTTTCAGCGGGCGCCATGCTGACCCCGGCTCGCATCGCTCTTGCCGCAATCGGCGGACACGGCGCGCTACCGGTCCGGCGGCGGGCGCGCGTGGCCTTGCTATCGACCGGCGACGAACTGGTCGCCCCCGGCGCCGCGACCGAAGGCGCTCGCCTGCCGGCATCGAACGCGCCGATGCTGGCCGCGCTACTTGCAGGCATGCCGGTCGACGTCGAGGATCGCGGCATCGTGCCCGATCGGCTCGACGCGCTCGTTGCCGCCTTCCACGCCGCCGCCGATGCCGATGTCATCGTCACGACGGGTGGCGCCTCGGTCGGCGATCACGATCTCGTCCGGCCGGCTCTGAAAGCGGCGGGAGCGACGATCGATTTCTGGCGGGTGGCGATGAAACCCGGCAAGCCGCTCATGGCCGGGCGTCTCGGCAACACCGTCGTGATCGGCCTGCCCGGCAATCCGGTTTCCGCCTTCGTCACCGCCAACCTGGTCCTGAAGCCGCTGCTGGCCGCGATGATGGGCGCGCGCGATCCTCGCCCCAGTGCCCGGAGCGCCACCCTCGCCGCGCCGCTTCCCGCGACAGGCAAGCGGGCCGAATATCTGCGCGCGCGCTGGCAAGACGGGCTGGTCGAACCGCTCGAAGGTCAGGATAGTGCCGCCCTCGTCATGCTCGCCGCTGCCGAACTGCTGATCGCCCGACCGCCCGACGTGCCGGCGGCGTCTCGTGGAGATGCAGTGGAGATCATTACGCTCGCTTGACATGTCCAACAGCGGTTCCTACACGTTCCCCGTTCGTTCCTTGCCGGGGAAAAGGCGATGCTTACGCGCAAGCAACATGAGCTGCTCTGCTTCATCCATGATCGGCTGGAGGATAGTGGCGTCTCGCCTTCGTTCGAGGAGATGAAGGAGGCGCTGGACCTGAAGTCCAAGTCCGGCGTCCATCGCCTGATCAGTGCGCTGGAGGAGCGCAGCTTCATCCGCCGCCTGCCCAACCGCGCCCGCGCCCTCGAGGTGCTGCGGATGCCCGAGCGGGTGAAGAACGATCCCGTGGCCGCGAAGGTCACTGCGCCGCCCAAGACACTGCCGATCGCGGCGAACGACGTGATCGACGTGCCGCTGCACGGTCGCATCGCCGCCGGCGCGCCGATCCTGGCGCTGGAAGGTCAGAATTCGCTGTCCGTGCCAGCCGCTTTGCTTGGGCCGGGCGAACATTATGCGCTGGAAGTCTCCGGTGACTCGATGATCGAGGCGGGCATTCTGGACGGCGACTATGCCCTGATCCGCAAGACCGAGACCGCCCGCGACGGCGAGATTGTCGTGGCGTTGGTCGACGGCACCGATGCGACGCTCAAGTTCTTCCGGCGCGAAGGCGGCTCGGTATGCCTGAAGCCTGCCAATCGCGCCTATGAGGATCAGCGTTACCCGGCGAGCCATGTGCAGGTGCAGGGCCGCTTGGCGGGTTTGCTCCGCCGCTACTAAGTCCTGATCGCGGCGCTGCTTCGCTCCAGGGGCAGTGTCATGAACATGTTGTGCGGCGACGGTGCATAGTCACCGAACGCCGGGCAATCGACGAAGCCATGCCGGCGGTAGAGCGCGCGGGCCGTCGCGAAATAGTCCATCGTTCCGGTTTCCAGGCTGAGCGCCCGGTAGCCGCGGGCTCGTGCCAGATCGATCAGGTGGCGCAGTAGTGCCGTGCCGACGCCGCGGCCCCGCTCCGCCTTGGCGGTGTGCATGGACTTGACCTCGGCATGTTCAACCGAGAGCGCGGCAAGGGCCGCAACGCCGAGCAGCACCTGCCCCTCCCACGCCGCAATGAAGTCGATGTGCGGCGCGCGCAGCTCCGACGTGTCCAGGACATAGGCGTTCTCCCGCGGCGTCACCGCGTGCGCCCCGGCGATGTGGGCCGTGAGGAGCGCCACGGTGCGCGGATCATCGAGATCACCCGGCTCGATGATCATCGCAGCCACTGCCCCGCGATCCACACCTGCCGCGACAGCGCCAGGTAGACACTGTCGCAGTATCGTCCGGCAATCTCATAGGTCCGCTCCGCCCGCCCCGTGACCACGAAACCGAGCTTCGTGAGCAATGCCAACGAGCCCTCGTTGCACGGATCGACGTCCGCAGTGATCGCCGGCATCGCGAACCGCGTGAAGGCGTAGTCGATCACCGCACCCAGCGCCTCTGTCGCCAAGCCCCGGCCCCACGCGTCCGGATGCAGGATGAAGCCGATTTCTGGCGGCTTCCAGATGCCAGCCTTGCCGATCACCCCGCCGTCCAGTTCGACGACGTAGTCTGCGCTCTCGTCCAACGAAGCGGCCATCATGCCGGCCAGCCAGCGCTCCGTCTCATCGATCGTCCGGTGCGGCTCGGTCGACCAGTAGCGCATCGCCTGCGCGTTGCTCAGAACGGCGTACATCGCCCCGACGTCGCTCTTTCGCGCCGGACGCAGCAGCAGTCGTTCCGTCCGGATCTCCTCCACGCCGCCGGGTGTAGCGCTCACCGGGCGGTGGCGGCAACCAGGCCCAGGGATGGCGACCGGCATGGGCGGCGACGCTGTCGACGCTCGGCCCGCCCAGCCCGATCGCCAGCCCGCCACTGGCCGCCAGGAAGGCGCGATCGGCCTTGAGCCAGCGGGGCCGGCAGGTTCGCGGCAGGCGGCGGTCGGACACGACGATGTCGGCCCCGGCGCAGGCGCGGTTCATCTCGGCAATGTCGACGAGGTAGGGACTGCGTGTGGCGAGCAGGCGCCAAGTCCGGCCGTCCCTTGTGACGTCGACGGCGCAGAGATCCGCCCCGCAGCGCGCGCCCGGCACAGCGTCGAGCGCCGGTGCCTCACCCTCGAACCCGGCCGCGCCGCCCAGCGCATCGCGGACATAGTCGCCGGCACGCTCGCGCAGCAGGGCGATGCTGCCGTCCGGCGATCGCAGCGCCAGGTGGCGACCGTCGCCGGTGACGAGCAGATCGGGCGGCGGCGTCGCCATCGCCCAGACCGCCCCTGCAACGAGCGGCAAGAGCCCGATTGTCCTCAGCTTCGTCCGCCACAGCGCCAGCCACAGGCCGCCCGCGACCATCAGCCCATAGGCAACGCCGGGCATGGACGGGAGAGCTGCCACCGCGCCCGGCGCCGCGGCCACCCGGTGCGCTACCCACAGCAGCAAAGCCAGCGCGTGACCTGCCAGCCACCAGAACGGCCCGCCCAGCCCCACCGTGTCGAACAGCAGGGCAAGCGCCTCGAGCGGCATGACGACGAACGTCGTCAGCGGGATCGCCACGATGTTCGCGAACGCTCCGTAAAGTCCCGCGCGATGGAAGTGGAACAGCGCGATCGGCGCCAGGGCCAGCTCGACCGCGAAGCCGGTCGCGAGCAAGCCCAGCAGCGAACGGCCGAGCCGGGCGATCCTACCCTCCTCCGCCGGACCCAGCAGCTTGCGGGCCAGGGGGTGGGCGTGGAGCGCAACGATGGCGGTGACGGCTGCAAAGCTCAGCTGAAAGCTTGGGCCGGCAAGCGCCTCGGGCCGGAACAGCAGCACGACGAGCGCGCCGGCCGCCACCAGCCGCAGCGTCATCGCCTCGCGCCCAAGCGCGATGCCGGCGAGCACCAGCAGCGCGGCGATGCACGACCGCACCGTCGGCACCTCGGATCCGGTCAGCAAGGTATAGGCGATCCCGGCCAAGGCCCCGGCGCCCGCAGCGACCAGCAGCAGCGGTGCGTTGAGCGCGAGCCGAGGGCTTAGGGCGAGCAATCGCAACATGAGAAACATCGTGCCGGCGACCACCGCGGTGACGTGAAGCCCGCTGACCGAAAGCAGGTGGGCAAGGCCTGATCGGCGCATCGCTTCGGCATCCTCCTCCGGGATCGCGCCTTGGTCGCCGGTCGCGAGGGCACTGGCAATGCCGCCGGCACCACCGCCGAGCCGCGACTGAATGTGCAGCGATAGCCTGGTCCGCAGCGTCGCGAGCCCGGCCGCCGCCCCGCCGCGATCGGCCGCGGCTACGATCCGGACGGGCCCCAGCGCCCGTCCGGTTGCCCCGATCCCCTGGAACCAGGCGACCCGCGCGAAATCATAGGCGCCCGGCACTGTCGGCGCCGTCGGCGGCATCAATCGCGCGCGTAGCGCCACCCGCGCGCCCGCCGCGAGATCGGCCGGCGCATCCTTGTCGGCGACGTTGACGCGGAGGCGCGGCGGTAGCGCCGGCGACGCGACGGGCGCAAGGCGCAAGCGGATGATCCCTCGCGCGGGCAGCCGGTCAATGCCTTCAACTTGCGCCTCGAACTGCGCGACGACGGGACGCTCCAGGCGCGGTGCGGCGACCCATTCCGCGCGCCACCAGATCAGGCCCATCCCGATCGCCGCGGTCACCGCCAGCAGCAGCAAGCTGCGCCGCAGCCGCCCGCCTGCCGGCAGGCATGTCGCCGCGGCCCCGAGCGCCGCCATCGTCAGCAGGAAGGCAATCCACCCGGACCGGTCGGGCAGCCAGAACCACGCGGCGATGCCGAACCCGAGCGCCACTGGCAGCCAGAGCGGCAACTGATCGCGTTCACCGTCCAGCCAGCGTTCGGCCGTGCCGCTCAGCCGGCGGAGCATGGAAACTACGGCGCTGCCGCCCGTTTGTGGGCCTGCGCGGTCTATGCTAGCGGCGGGCGCGAATTCGCTGGCCATCCGGCCGAAGCTTGGGAGTAGATGCGCGTGGGCGCAAGCACAGATACCGCGCCCGCGGGTCACACCCCGGGACAGGTCGTGACGCGGTTCGCCCCGTCCCCGACCGGATTCCTGCACATCGGCGGCGCGCGCACCGCCTTGTTCAACTGGCTCTATGCGCGCCACACCGGCGGCAAGTTCCTGCTGCGGATCGAGGATACCGATCGCGCGCGCTCCACCCAGCCCGCGATTGAGGCGATCCTGGACGGCATGCGCTGGCTCGGGCTCGATTGGGACGGAGATGCCGTGTTCCAGTTCGCCCGCGCCGCGCGCCATGCCGAAGTCGCCAACCAGATGCTGGCGACCGGCCATGCCTATCGCTGCTTCGCGACCGCCGAGGAGCTGGAGGCGATGCGCGCCGAGCAGCGCGCGCAGAAGTTGCCGATGCGCTATGACGGGCGCTGGCGCGATCGCGATCCCGCGGAGGGCGGCGATCGCCCGTTCGTCGTCCGGCTGCGCGCCGATCAGATCGGTGCGACGACGATCGACGATGTCGTCCAGGGGCCGGTGACGGTGCAGAATGCCGAGTTGGACGACATGGTCCTACTCCGCTCGGACGGCACGCCGACCTACATGCTCGCCGTCGTCGTCGATGATCACGACATGGGCGTGACCCACGTGATCCGCGGTGACGATCATCTCAACAACGCCTTCCGGCAGCTTGGCATCATCCGCGCGATGGACTGGCCCGAGCCGGTTTATGCCCATGTTCCGCTGATCCACGGTGCCGACGGCGCCAAGCTGTCCAAGCGCCACGGCGCCTTGGGCGTCGAGGCCTACCGCGATGAGCTCGGCATTCTGCCGGAGGCGCTGGCCAACCAACTGGTGCGCCTCGGCTGGGGACATGGCGACGACGAGATCTTCACCCGCGATCAGGCGATCGGCTGGTTCGACATTGCCGACGTCGGCCGGTCGCCATCCCGATTTGACCTGAAGAAGCTCGATAACATCAACGGCCACTACATTCGCGAGGCGGAGGACGGCCGGCTGGCGGCGCTCACGCAACCCTACGTAGAGCGCCTGCTGGGGCGCCCGATCGACGCAGCGGAGCGCGATTTGCTGCAGCGCGGCATGCCCGCACTGAAGCCGAGGGCCAAGGATTTGCGGGAATTGGCGGACGGCGCGCTGTTTCTGTTTCGCACTCGCCCCATAGACATGGACGAGCGCGCCGCATCGCTGCTAGACGGTTCGGCCTTGGATCTTCTGGCAGGGGCAGCCAAGGCGATCGAGGCGGTCGACGAGTGGCGGGTCGAAAGGCTCGAGGCGGCGGTCCGTGACGTGGCGGAGGCGGCGGGCGTCGGCCTCGGCAAGGTAGCGCAGCCGCTCCGCGCGGCGCTGACCGGCCGGGCGACTTCGCCGGGTATATTCGACGTGCTGGCGCTGCTCGGCCGTGACGAGAGTCTCGCGAGGCTCTCCGACAGGCTGGAGCCGGCCCAGGTTCAGCTATCAACGGAGGGCTAGTCACATGGCGGAAGGCAGCGCGAACATCGGCTTCGGGGGCAAGAGCGCCGACTATCCGGTGCGCTCCGGTTCAGTGGGCCCCGATGTCATCGACATTCGCAAGCTGTACGCGAACACCGGGGCGTTCACCTTCGATCCCGGTTTCACGAGCACCGCTTCGTGCGAGTCGGCGATCACCTACATCGATGGCGATCAGGGCATTCTGCTCCACCGGGGCTATCCGATCGACCAGCTCGCCGAGCAGTCGAACTTCATGGAGGTCGCCTATCTCCTCCTGAACGCCGAACTGCCGACCAAGGCGGAACTCGACAAGTTCACCTACACGATCACCCGTCACACGATGCTGCACGAGCAGCTCTCGACCTTCTATCGTGGCTTTCGTCGCGATGCGCACCCGATGGCGATCATGTGCGGCGTGGTCGGTGCGCTGTCCGCTTTCTACCATGACTCGACGGACATCGCCGATCCGCACCAGCGGATGATCGCCAGCCACCGGCTGATCGCCAAGATGCCGACGATCGCGGCCATGGCGTACAAATATTCGATCGGCCAGCCGTTCCTCTATCCGAAGAACGACCTGAGCTACACGGGCAACTTCCTGCGCATGACCTTTGGCGTGCCTGCCGAGGAATATGAGGTCGATCCCGTCGTCGAGTCGGCGATGGACAAGATCTTCATCCTCCACGCCGACCACGAGCAGAATGCATCGACGTCGACTGTCCGTTTGGCCGGCTCTTCGGGCGCGAACCCGTTCGCCTGCATCGCCGCCGGCATCGCCTGCCTGTGGGGCCCGGCGCACGGTGGCGCCAACGAAGCCGCGCTCAACATGCTGCGCGAGATCGGCCACGTCGACCGGATCCCGGAATATATCGCCCGCGCCAAGAACAAGGACGATCCGTTCCGGCTGATGGGCTTCGGCCACCGCGTTTACAAGAATTACGATCCGCGCGCGAAAGTCCTGGCGGCGTCCGCGACCGAGGTGCTGGCGAAGCTCGGCAAAAGCGATCCGATCCTCGACGTTGCCCGCAAGCTGGAGGAGATCGCCCTCACCGACAGCTACTTCATTGACAAGAAGCTCTACCCGAACGTCGATTTCTACTCGGGTGTGATCCTGTCGGCGATCGGCTTCCCGACGACGATGTTCACCGCCCTCTTCGCCCTCGCCCGCACCGTCGGCTGGGTGGCGCAGTGGAACGAGATGATCGCCGATCCCGAACAGAAGATCGGCCGCCCGCGCCAGCTGTATACGGGTCCGACGCTGCGCGACTACGTGCCGGTCGCACAGCGCTGACCTCGACCGGGATCAACCGCCGCCAGCTGATCGCCGGCGCGGCGATCAGCGGCCTCGCCTCCGCCGCCGCCGCGGAGCCTGCGAGCATGGCGACCGATCCGCTAATCGCCGCCTGCGATCGCTTCGCCGGTCTCGATTTCACGCCCGCCGAACGCCAGCAGATGCTGGCCACCGTCGATGAGCAGCTCGATCGCCTGCGTGCGGCCCGGGCCGTGCGGCTCGAGAATGAACTCGCCCCGGCGGTGACCTTCGATCCGCGACTGCCGGGCTGGGCGCCGCGCCCGTCCGATCCGGTTGGTGCAGCCCCCCGCAGGTCGTCGCCACTCCCATCCAGCGCCGATGGCATCGCGTTCGCGCCGGCGTGGATGCAGGCGGACTGGATCGCCGACGGCAAGCTCACCTCCCGCGCGCTGGTCGATCTCTATCTCGATCGGATCGCGCGCCATGCGTCTCGGCTCAATTGCTTCATCACCGTCACTGGCGATCAGGCGCGGGCCGAGGCGGACAGGCTCGATCGGGAGCGTGCCGAGGGCAAGGTCCGTGGGCCGCTGCACGGTTTGCCCTACGGCCTGAAGGACCTGTTCGACACCGCGGGCATCCGCACGACCTGGGGCGCCGAACCGTACCGTGACCGGGTGCCGACCCAGGATGCGACCATCGTGACCCGGCTGCGGGAGGCCGGCGCGATCCTGGTCGGCAAGACCAGCTGCGGCGCGATCGCCTACGGCGACATCTGGTTCGCCGGCCGCACCCGCAACCCGTGGAACCCGGAGGAGGGATCGTCGGGCTCGTCCGCCGGCAGCGCCTCGGCGGTTGCCGCCGGGCTCTGCTCATTTGGAATCGGCACTGAGACGATGGGATCGGTCGTCGCGCCGTCTGCCAGGTGCGGCTCCGTCGGCCTGCGCCCGACCTTCGGGCGGGTGGCGCGCACAGGCGGCATGGCGCTCTGCTGGTCCTACGACAAGGTTGGTGCGATCGCTCGGTCGGTCGTGGACGCCGGGCTGGTGATCCAGGCGATCAACGGAGCGGACGTCGGTGATCCGGGCGCCATCGACATGCCGTGGGGTGAGACACCGGCGATTGATCCGGCATCGGTGACACTCGGCTATCGATCCGAATGGTTCGACAAGGGCTTGGCGACCGACCGTGTCGCCCTCGCGGCTGCCCGCGCCGCCGGTTTCCGCCTCGTCGAAGTGACGATGCCGACCGTGAACCTCGATCTGCTTGGCGGCTTGGTCGTGACCGAGGCGGCGGCGGCCTTCGAAGAGCTGACACTCGACGGCCGTGACGACAGCTTGCGCTGGCAGGATGAGGCGGCTTGGCCGAATTCGTGGCGGGCGGCGCGGTTCGAGCCGGCGATCGGCTACATCCAGGCGCAGCGGCTTCGCCGTCGGCTGATGGCGGAGTTCGCCGCGACCATGGCGGGGGTGGATGCGATCCTGCACCCTAATAATGCCGGCGGGCTGCTGCCGATCGGCAACCACACCGGCTATCCCGCGCTGGTCATCCCGGCCGGCTTCCTCGATCAGCCGACCCGCACCGGCTTCAGCACACATGTCGACGTTCCCGCGGGCGCCAAGCGTTCGTCGCTCCGCCGCGTCCCCTTCACCATCACGCTGACCGGGCACCTGTTCGACGAGCCGCGACTGCTCGCGATCGGCGCCGAGATCGAGCGGCGGCTGCCCCAATCACGATCACGTCCATCTCTCTGAGATTGCTGACGTTACACGGCGTTACTGCTTCCCAGTCGCAACCGTAAATAACGTGAAACCGCCAGTCGCCTCCCCCACCCACACCGTCCAGGCAGTTTGGGGGAGTGAATGGGCAGGAACGAGCGCGCGGCGCTGCTGTTGAGCAGCGCGATTATTCTGGGCTGGACGCCCGCTCACGCGCAAAGGGCAGGAGAGCCGGACGGCGACGAGATCCTGGTCTGGGGTCAGCGCGACAATCCGCTGACGCTGCCGACAAGCACGGCGAGCCGCCTCGGCATCACTGCGCTGGAAACCCCGGCAAGCGTCGCCACCATCGACGGCGACACCATCCTGGCCCGCGGCGACCTGAACGTGGTCGATGCCGTCACCCGGGCGCCCGGCATCACCAGCGTCGCTAACCCCGGCAATGGTGGCACGGCGCTCGCGGCACGCGGCTTCAGCGGCCAGGGCTCCGTGTTGCAACTGGTCGACGGTATCCGCCTGTTCCCGGTCGCCGGCACGATCACCTTCCCGACCGATCCATGGAACGTCGACCGGATCGAGGTACTGAACGGTCCCGCCTCCGTGCTCTACGGCCAGGGCGCGCTGGGCGGCGCGATCAACGTCATCTCCAAGCAGCCGACGCCCGATCGGACCGTGATCGACGGCCAGGCGAGCTTCGGATCGCAGGATACGTGGCACGTCGCCGCCGGCGCCGGCGGGCCGCTGGGGGAGGTACTCTCCTACCGCATCGATGCGAGCTACCGCCGGTCGGACGGCTATGTCGACCGCGGCCGATCGAAGAGCCTCGCTTTGTCCGGCGCGCTACGCTTCGCCCCGACGGAGACGTTCACCCTCACGCTGCGCGACGATTACGGCAACCAGCGGCCAATGGAGTATTTCGGCACGCCGCTGATCGACAGTCAGCTTCTCGATGCCAACCAGCGGCGCAACTACAACGTCGCCGACGCGAGCCTCCACTATCGAGACAATCGCACGACGCTCACCGCCGCGTGGCAGCCGAGCGAGGCGGTGACGATCAGCAACACCGGCTACCGACTGACGAGCAAGCGGCTGTTCAAGAACCTCGAGAGCTATTTCTGGAACGGCGCGACTGGCCTAATCGATCGCGCCGACAATCTCGGCATCGTCCACGATCAGGCGCAATATGGCGACCAGGGTACGGTGCGGCTATCGACGCCGCTCGGCGGCACGATGGGAAACGATCTCGTCGTCGGCTTCGACGTCAACCAAATCAAGCTCACCTATGGCAACGATTTCGGCTCGGATCCGCAAGAGGATTCGGTCGATCCGTACGTCTTCGATCCCGGCCTGTTCTTCGACACGCAGGGGATCGCGCCGCGCTACAAGACGCGCACCTTCGAATATAGCGTCTTCGCTGAGGACCGGCTGAAGCTCAGCGAGCGGCTGTCCGTGGTCGGCGGCATCCGCGCAGAGTGGGACCGGGTGAGGCGCCGCAACATCCTCTATGGCGCGAACGGCACCGTGACCGAGGTCAACGCCTTCCCGGCCGGACAGACCCAGCGCAAGCTCGACAACGTGACGTGGCGCGTCGGTGCGGTGTATCAGCCGGTACCGAACGTCTCGCTCTACGGACAATATTCGACCGGCGTGGATCCGCTGGGCACCCTCACTACGTTCACCACCAGCGCCAGCCAGTTCTTCTTCACCAACGCCAAGGGCGATCAGGTGGAGGCAGGCATCAAGGCTAGCTTCCTCGACGGCCGGGGATCGGCGACGCTGGCGGCGTACAAGATCGTCAAGAAGAACCTGGTCGCGCAGCGCACGCCGTCCAGCCCGGTCGAACAGATCGGCCAGCGTTCGGCGAAGGGGATCGAGGCATCGGTCACCGTCGACTTGCCCGCCGGCTTCGGCATCGACGCCAACGGCACGATCCTGGACGCCGACTATAACGACTTCATCAGCGGCGGCACCAGCTTCACCGGCAACACACCCCCGAACATCGCCGAGGCGACCGGCAATCTCTGGCTGCGCTGGGACGTGACGAAGGCGGTGCAGACCCGTGCCGGCCTCCGCTATGTCGGACGAACCTGGTCGGACAACGCCAACACGTTCCGCGTGCCGGGCTACGCCGTGGTGGACGCCGGCTTGTCCTATGCGGTGACGCCGGCGGTGTCGCTGGACCTGCGGATCTACAATCTGCTGAGCAAGGATTACGCGATCACCACCTACAATGACGAACAGTGGATCCTAGGGCGGCCGCGCTCGGTCGACGCGTCGATCCGTGCCCGCTTCTAAGCGGTCGCACTGGTGGCGATGGCTGTACATCGTCCACCGCTGGATCGGCATCGTCACCTGCCTGCTGTTCGCGATCTGGTTCGTCTCCGGGCTGGTGATGGTCTACGTGCCCTTCCCGGGGCTCAGCCGTGCCGAGCGACTGGCGGGCCTCGCGTCGATCGACTGGCGGCAGATCCGGCTCGGACCTGTCGAGGCGCTGCGCGCGGCAGGCATCACGGCGCCACCGCGAACGCTGGCGCTGGAGATGCGCGGCGACCGGGCGGTGTGGCGGATCGACCCATGGGGCGGCGAGCAGGTGACGGTCTCCGCGTCCGACGGACGACCACCGGCCGCCGCCGACGCGAGAGAGGCGGCACGTACCGCCGCCATGTTCGCCGGTGCGCCCGTCACCCTGATCGCGCCGATCGAGCGCGATCAGTGGACGGTTCCAGGCAGCTTCGATCGCCACCGGCCACTCTGGAAGGCGAGTCTCGCCGGTTCTGGCAGCCGTGTCCTCTACGTTTCGTCCAAAACCGGCGCGGTGGTCCTCGATACGAACGCCCACGAACGCTTCTGGAACTGGCTCGGTTCGGTGCCGCACTGGATCTACCCGACCGTGCTGCGGCAGGACAATGCGGCGTGGCGGCAGGTCGTGATGTGGGTATCCGGTCCGTGCATTGTCGGCGCGGTGACCGGCATGTGGATCGGCGTGCTGCGCACCCGGATCGGCCGGCGCCGGTTCAAGAATGGCCGGATGACGCCCTATCGCGGCTGGATGGAGTGGCACCATGTCGCCGGGCTGATCGGCGGCACCTTCCTGGTCGCCTGGATCTTCAGCGGCTGGCTATCGGTCGATCCCTTCCGGCTGTTCGCCAGCGATGGGGTGAGCGAGGAGCGGCTGGAGGCCTATGCCGGGGCCACGGTGCCGACCGCAGTCGACATGGCGATCGTGGCGAAACGGGCGCAGGGGGCCAAGCGGATCGTGTTCGAGGGCGCCGCCGGACGGCCGCTGGTGACGATCGAGCGCGGCGCCGATGTGTCATCCGTTCTCGATACCGAGACGCTCGCACCGGCCGCAATCGCCCGGCCGACGTTGGTTCGTGCGGCGGCGGCTCTGGTGCCGGACGCCCCGATCCTCGCTATCCAGCACCTCGATGCACCCGATGCCTACTGGTATGCGGTCGGCGAGCGCCCCACCCTGCCCGTGCTCCGCATCCGTTTCGGCGATGCCGCCGGCACCTGGATCCACGTCGATCCGGCGTCCGGCCGGCTGCTCGGCGACCTCGATCGCCGCCGTCGCACCTATCGCTGGCTGTTCGACCTCCTCCACAAATGGGATTTGAACGTGCTGACTCTGCACCGCCCGGCCTGGGATGTGCTGCTGTGGATCCTGTCGCTATTGGGGCTGGTGACCTCCATCACGGGGATCAAGGTGGGCTGGACCCGACTGCGCAGACGCAAGCCCGCCGTCCCCGCCTGAGCACGAGACCACTTGCCAAGATTGCGGCCGGGTCGGAAGATCGCCTGGATAAAGGGGGAGAAGATCGCATGGGGATCCGCACCGCCGCTCTGGCCATGGCACTCGCGACCTTCACCCAGCCTGCCGGGGCGGCGACGCCACTCGCGAATGCGCAGGCACTACCAGCCGGGACCTATGCGCTGGAGAAGAGCCACGCGAAGCTGCTCTGGTCGGTCGATCACATGGGCTTCTCGGACTATTACGGCCGCTTCGATGCGTTCGACGCGACCCTGACGCTCGACCCCAAGGCCCCGGCCAAGAGCGCGCTGACCGTCGCCATCGACGTGGCGAGCGTCGACTCGGACATCGCTGCGCTCGATGATGCGCTGAAAGGGCCGCAGTGGCTGGATGCGGCCAAGTTCCCGACGACGACCTTCCGCTCGACCGCCGTGACGCCAACGGGTCCCGGCCGCGCCCGCGTCGCCGGTCAGTTGACCCTGCACGGCGTGACCAAGCCGGTGACGCTGGACGTCCGCCTGCACGGCGCCGGCATGAACCCGTTGGCGAAGGCGGAGACGATCGGCTTCGACGCCACCGCGACCATTCGGCGATCGGAGTTCGGCGTGGCGACGTTCCTCCCGGCGATCGCCGACACCGTCAAGCTGACCATCAGCGCGGAGTTTCACCCGGCGAAGTAAGCCGGGCCGCGCCGCTGGACGGGCGTGTCATTTCACCCGGGTGGCGGTCAGGTCGATGCTAAGCCCGATCTGCTTGGAAACCCAGGCGCCGCCCGGATCGGACTTGGCGCCCATCCCGAGCGCGACCCGGTCGAGCTGCGTCGCGCCGGACATGACCGCGGTGTTGCCAGCGATCCGCACGGTGAACGGCAGCCGCACCGGCGTCGCCTTGCCCTTGATCGTCAGCGTGCCGTCAGCAACGTAGCGACCCGGGCCGGCGGCGGTAATCCGGTTGGTGGTGAAGGTTGCGCGCGGCGAACTGGCGAAGTCGAACCACTCGGCCCCAGCCAGCGTGGTCTCCTGGAACTTGTCGCCGGTCTTTGCCGAAGCCGTATTGATGACGACGTTGGCCTTGGAATTCGGCAGGTCGGCCGGATCGAAGCGTATGGTCGCGGCGAACTGGCCAAACGTCCCCTTGAACGGATTGCCGGCGTGCGTGCCGGAAAAGCCGATGCGGCTCTTGGCCGGCACCACCGCCCATCCCGGCGGGGCGGCAACGGCCGGTGCCGCCGCCAAAGCTGCGCCGATCAACGCGAGCGGAGCCGCGAAAGCAAATACAGGCTTCAACGTGTTCATCCTTCTCCATGGGCCGAATGGGCATCGTCGCCCAGCGGCCGGATCCCTGGCACCATGCCCGCCAGCACACTGTCGCGATCGTAGAAATGGTGCTTGAGCGCGGCGGCGGCGTGCAGCACGATCAGCCCGACCGCGCCCCAGGCCACGATCTCGTGGACCTCCATCGCGGCGCCGGCAGCGGCGCTACGGACGGCATCGGAAGCCTCCGTCAGCCCCGGCAGATGCGGCCATTCGAACAGCCCGAACCACAAGGTCGGGATGGCGAAGGGCATGTTCATCTCACTGTTCCAGCCCGCCGAGACGTAGATCCAGCCGGTGATCGGCATGATCAGCATGATGGCGTAGAGTAAGATGTGACTCAGCCGCGCCGCCGCCTTTTCCCAGCCCGGCATGTGCTCCGGCAACGGCGGAAACTTGTGGGTCAACCGCCAGATCAGGCGGAACAGGGTGAGCACCAGGATGGTCAGCCCGAGCGACTTGTGGAACTGATAGGCTTTGAAGGCAGGCGAGGCGAGCGCAGGATCCTTGATCGCGTCCGTCATCCACCAGCCGACATAGATCATCAGGCCGATCGCGATGGCGATCGACCAGTGGAGGATGATCGCCACCATGCTGTAGCGGCTGGTATGCGCAACGGCCATTACGTCTGCCCCTATCTGCCCGTCGGCCACGTCCACAACATCGCCCGCGGTGCGATTTCGTGGTTCTGTTTAACGTTGAAGTTGACACGGTCAACGTGTGCGCAGGCGGCGAAAACCCGCTCGAACGCCGCGCTCATGCCGCGCGATCGCGTTCGTTGCCGAGCAGCGCCGATGCGTTGGCCGTCATCGTCTCGATCGCCGCGATATAGGCGTCGCGCTCCCCTTGTGCGCATTCCGCCGAGAGGAAGTCGTCTCGACGCAAAGCATCGACGCACATTCGCCGATAGACCTCCTCACCTGCCGCGGTCGGCTGGAGCAGGATGTCGCGTCGCCCACGCACCTTCAGCCGCTCGGCCATGCCGGACTGTTCCAGTCGGCGGACGGTGCGACCGACCTGGCTCTTGTCCCGGGCGATGATCGCGATCAACCGTGAGAGCGTGATCGGCGCGTGCTCGCCGATCTGGGAGAGCACCTGCCAGGCGAAGTTCGACAGGTCGGTCTCACGGCGATAGGCGATCGTGGCGCTCCGCTGGAGGTAGGCGGCGAGCGTGATGAGCGGCGGTGTGACCATCTGCCCCATCGGCCGGGCCGGATCGGGTGGCCGAGCGATCCGCGGCCTGGGTGGCGGTTCGAGAAACCCGGAGGCCTCGTCGCGCTCCTCGGCCGGCTGTTCCCCCGCCGCTGCGGAAAGCTGGCGCTCGCCGGCGAGCAGCAACGCGGCGCGCTCGGTCAGGCGCGCGGTCGTCGCCATGAAGCGGTCGAGCCTGTCCGGCGTGATCCCCGCAGTCAACGTGGCGTTGCGATCCTGCGCGACCGCGATGATTGCGTCGAATGCAGCCCTGCCGCTCTCGCTGAGGCCGATTCGCGCGCGCAGGCTTGGCCGTTCGATCAGCCCACGGCCGCAGAGCGCCTTCACCGCCCGGCTGATCTGAGCCTTTTCCTGCCCGCTCAGCGCGACCAGCTCGACCGATGTCAGCGCGCCGTAATTGCCGATCAGCGCGATCAGCCGGCGGTGGAGCTCGACGAGGCCGAGTTGGCGGCGATAGCCGAGCTCGGCGCTGAGCCGGATCAGGATGAGCAGGGTCAGCAGCCGGGCGTGGATCAGCCGTTCCCGCATCGGCGGGGCTGCATCACCGGCTCCATCCTCGGCCGAACCGCCGGTCAGATTCGACTCCATGCCGCCCGACGCGCCTATCTTGCCGGGCGGCATCGGGAGATCAGGAGCCCTTGGCGGCCGGGGTTTCGGTCGGGCTGCCGAGCTGACGCAGCGTCTGACCGTTGGCCATCGTCACGCTGACGTTGAAGCCGCCCTTGCGGCCATCCTTCAACGAGTAATAGGTCAGGTTGATCTTGTCGCCGGGCTTGAGCGTGCGCTTGCTCCAGCCGGTCCGGCCGAGGTGGTTCGGGCTCATCCCCTCGAACGCCCAACGCTCCGATGCTCCACCCTTGCCGGGCGCGGTGACGTAGAGAAAGGTGTGGGGGTTGGTCCAATCCCAACGCTCGACGGTGACGTTGTTCATCGTCACCTCCTTGCCCCAGTTGAACATGGCGGTGGAATGGTGCGCGTCGACGGGCGCGGTCGCCAGTACCGCGCCGATGGCGAGAGGAAGGGCTGCAAACCGGGACGGGAAACGGACCATGGGCTACTCCTCGGAGATGATCTGACGCGGGCGGCTTTGCCCCGTCACTTCTCGATGTTCATCGAAGGCCGGCCGAATTCGTCGGCGGCATCGCGGTTGTTTTCCTGGCAGACATACTCACGGATCTGCCAGTCGCGCTTGCGGGCATAGGCCTGCTTGAGAACGAACGGTTCCGCGAAGACGGCTGGATCGGTGATGGTGGTCGTGACCAGCATCAGATCCGGCTTCTCCAGGTGGAAGGTCTCCTGGATCCGGGTCTGCTCGGTCGGATGGACGCCGGCGACGATGCTCGTGCTCGGGTTCAACCCGATCGTGTCGACGACGAGCGTGTCGCCATTCCACTTGCCGACCGACCAGCCGTTGAAGGCAGGATCGGGATCCTCTGGCAGCGCCCGTCCGTCCGTATAGATGCGCCGGACTTGGCTGTAGGTCTCGGCGGCGATGGTGACGCGGCCGGGATTGAACAGGAACTCGATCGGATAGGGCATGCGCATGATCTGCGGCATGCCCGGCGGCACGCAATTGGCGGCCTCGGTCTGGGTGTTTTCGCCCTGCGCCTGCTTGGCCTTGTACGCCGCCTCTACCTTCGCCGCGGCGGGGGTGAGTTTCGGCACAGGGCCGCCGCGCGGACCGTACAGCTGCGACCAATCAGGCTGCCACGTACCGGTCCAATCGGGCAACTGAGCGAGCGCGGTATATTCGGCGGGGGTTGCCGGCTTGGTATCGACTGCCGCCGCTCCCGACAGGCCGACTGCGGCGACGATACCGGCCAGCGGCACTTTCCAATATCCCGATCGCATCGGCATCCATCCTCTCGCAGTGGCGCTCTCTAGCACCTTGCCTGCGACTATTCGTTACATGGTTGACTAAGTCAACTCGTGTAACGAGCTCTTGAGGAGGGATGTAACGCTTTTGCAACGCCGGCAACAGGGGCGGCGCTGGGGCCACACGTTGCACTTGTCAACATTCGGGCGGATCACTACGCCGGAGGAAACGCCCTTGAGAGCGTAACAGGGAGAGGCCGTGAAAGGCGGTACCGGCATTCGACTGCGAGTCGCGCTTGCTGGCCAGAGATGGCCGGCGCGCGCCCGGCAATGCTCCTCCCGTTCGTTCGCATGCGCTTATTCGTGCCGCCCGAGCATCTCGCGGGGCGCGCAGTGCAGGAACGATAATAAAGGGAGAGATCGATGTCGGATTGGATGGGCTTTGCACAGTCGGGCCGAACCGCACGACGGCCGGCGGCCAGCGCGACGGCGTTGGCGCTGGCTCTCCTGTGGAGCGGCGCGGCGCACGCACAGGACGCCACGCAACGTGAGATAACCACCACCACCCCCGAGCAGGCGAACCAGCCCGCCGAGGACGCGGCGGCAGGCCCCGACACGGCCGAGATCATCGTCACCGGATCCCGGCTCGCCCGCTCGACCTTCAGTTCGCCGACACCGGTGACGGTGCTGGGCGCGCAGGATTTCGAGCGACTCGCCGTCACCAACGTCGGCGCCGGCGTCAGCGAACTGCCCGCCTTCCGCCCGTCCAACAACCCGACCACCAACGGCTTTGGCAGCTTCAACGTTGGCGCGCAGATCGTGAACCTGCGCGGCCTGGGCGTCAGCCGGAACCTGATCCTGGTCGATGGCCGCCGCTTTGCCCCGACGACGCGCGAGGGCACCGTCGATCTGAACTTCATCCCGTCGATCCTGGTCGCCCGGACCGAGGTCGTGACCGGTGGCGCATCCGCCGCCTACGGCTCCGACGCGATCGCCGGCGTCGTCAACATCATCCTCGACAAGCGCCTCGACGGCGTGAAGGCGCAGATCGACCAGGCGATCTCCGAACAAGGCGACGGCCGCAACCTGCACGGTGCGCTCGCCTACGGCACGGCGTTCGCGGGCGGCGCCGGCCACTTCGTCATCGGCGGCGAATATAGCGACCAGAAGGGCATCGGCAGCTGCCTGGTCCGCAAGTGGTGCGTGCCCGGTGCCGTCGTCACCAACCTCGGCTTCGCGGCCAACGGCCTTCCCAACTATGTTCGCGCCGACAGCGGCGCCGGTTTCTTCTTCAACAACGCCGGCGTGATCAGCACCGCCAACAACCCCTCGCCGGCTCTAGCCGGCGTCCGCGCACTGGGTGGTCCGGGTATCGGCGGCATCACCTTCGCGCCGAACGGCGCGGTCCTGCCCCGCCGCTCGAGCACGCCCGCCTTCGGCCTCACCCAGATCGGCGGCGACGTCGAGGCGACGTACAAGACGTCGAACATCCTGGCGCCGGTCGAGCGCTACACCGCCTTCGCCCACGCCGACTACGACTTCTCCGATACGCTCAGCGGCTTCATCGAGGGCAGCTACGGCCATGTCGACGGCGGCACCTTCCAGGCGGCCTACTTCTCGGCGGGCATCCCGATTTTTGCCGACAACCCCTACATTCCGACCGCCGTGCGCGCCGCGCTGACCGGTTCGGCGGCGCAGCCGACCGGCCCGGCCAGCGCCGAGCGTCCGGCCGCGAGCGCCTTCGGCCTCGGCCGGATCCTCGACGATGTCGCGCGCGGCTTCAGCCGGTCCAAGGCGGACACCTACCGCGTCACCGGCGGCCTCAACGGCAAATTCAGCGATACGTGGGCCTGGGACGCTTATTACCAATATGGCCGCACCGATCGCCTGCAGACGGTCGACAACAATCTGGTCGTCGGCGATCCCTCCAAGCCGCTCACGTCGCCCGGCACCTATGCACAGGCCAACGCGCGCTTCTTCATGGCGCTGGATGCGGTGGTCAATCCGGCCAACGGGCAGATCACCTGCCGCGCCCTGCTGAGCCCGACCGCGGCGGTGCGGACCGCCGCCGCCGGCTGCGTGCCCATCAACCTCTTCGGCACCGGCAACGTCACCGAAGCCGGCAAGAACTACATCTATGCGCAGCTGCGCGAGGACATCAAACTCCAGCAGCATGTCGCGGCGGCCAACATCCGCGGCGAAGTCGGCGGCGACCTGCTCGCCGGCCCGCTCGCTCTGGCCGCGGGCGGCGAATATCGCGTCGACAAGATCGACGTCGCCCACGACAATTTGTCGAACCTGTTCGCCTACTTCCAGAATTTCGGATCCGACTATAACGGCAAGTCGGAGGTCGTGGAGGGCTACGTCGAGGCAGAGTTGCCGCTGATCAAGGACGCGTCCTTCACCAAGGCGCTGACGATCAACGGCGCGGTCCGCCAGACCCACTACAAGATCACCGGGTTCGGCAGCTACCTGCGCACCAACACCGACACCAGCTTCGATGCGACCAGCTGGAAGGTCAGCCTGAACTGGGAGCCGGTGAGCGGGCTCCGCCTGCGCGGCACGCAATCGCGTGACATCCGCGCGCCCAACTTCGCTGATCTGTTCCTCGCTTCGGCCTCCAGCTTCACGCCGGTCACCAACCGGTTCTCGACCACGCCGCAGGCTCCGCCGTCGATCGTCAACGGCGGCAGCCCGAGCTTGCGGCCGGAGAAGGCCGACACGACCACGGTCGGGTTCGTGTTCAGCCCGACGGGCGGCTTCATGAGCGGCTTCCGCTTCTCCGTCGACGGCTACCGGATCAAGGTGAAGGACTATATCTCGCAGCCGCCCGGCGGCGCGCAGTTCATTGTCGATCGCTGCTTCGCAGGCGTCCAGGAATCCTGCGCGCTCATCAACAACGGATCGATCACGACCGGCCAGCCGATCACCGAGATCCGCAATATCGCGCAGAACCTCGACAAGATCCTGGCCAAGGGCATCGACTTCGAAGCCGACTATCGCATCCCGCTGGGCGACACCGACAACACCATCCTGCTGCGGATGCTCGCCACCTACGCCGACACGCTGAAGACGGTCAGCTTCGGCGACGTCGTCGACCGCGCCGGCCAGACCGGCAACTCGGCCAGCCTCGCCGCGCCGGAATGGGTGCTGAACGGATCGGCGACCTTCTCCACGCCGGTGTTCAACTTCACCGTCCAGGGCCGCTACATCGACAGCGGCCTCTACGATGCGCAGCGAATCGGGCCGGACGACGATCGCTACGCCACCAACATCATCAACAGCATCAGCGACAACCGGGTGGCGAGCCGCTTCTACGTGAACCTGTTCGGATCGGTCCACGTCGGCGCTGAGAAGGAACGCGGGTTCGAGCTGTTCGGATCGGTCAACAACCTGTTCGACAAGGCGCCGCCGGCCGCGCCGGAGACGGCCTTCTACACCAACCCGGTCTATTTCGACACGATCGGCCGCCAGTACCGGATCGGCGCCCGCTACAAGATGTAAGCACACCACGAAAACACCAGGGCCGAGCTTCGACTGCTCGGCCCTGCACTTCTCGACGCGTCTGTCCCTGACCACCCCCGCGATCATCGCCCTCGAACCGCACCGGCAAAAAAAGACTGTTACCGGGCCGGTAGTGTTAGCGGTCCGCTAACCAGGCCCGTGGCATCTATCCGCCCAGGGACGTCGGCTTGCTGCCGATGGAGACGGGGGAACCGACGATGACCACGCGCAAGACCATATTGCTCACGACACTCGTCGCATTCGGCGCAGCGGTGGCGAGCCCGGCGGATGCCCAGGACGAGCGCACGACCTGCGCCAGCCGGCCGAACAAACTCCAGCTGCTTTGCAGCGGCGATGGCTGCATCCGGCTCGAAATCGCGCGGATTTGCGAGGCGCTCCGGCGTGCCCCCTACACCAAGGCAAAGCCGATCCAGACGAGCGCCCGAGAAGCACCAAAGTACCGCGACCTAGAGCAACTGATCGCCAGTATCGACTAAGCGACGCCGGGACGGTACCGGCGGCTTCGGGGGAAGCCGCCGCGCTCGCCCTAGCGCAGCAGACAAAGCCTCACGCGATAGCCTCCGCCTGAACCGCCAGCACGTCGACGCGGGTGCCTTCCAGGCAGACAGCGCTCAACGTACCCGTGCAATACGCGCCGGTGTCGATGCCGATCCGGTTGGGGAGTATCTCGACCGCGTCGGTGATCGTGTGACCATGGACGATGACGGAGCCATGGTCGTGCGCATTGTCGACGAAGCCGGCACGGGCCCACAGCAGATCGCGTCGCGCCTGCCGGTTCAGCGCCACCCCGGCCTTCACGCCGGCATGGCAGATGAAATAATCACCCGACCGCGCCGTAAGTGGCCAGCTCTTCAGCCACTCGACCCACGCGTCCGGCACCGCCCGGCGCAGCGCGGCGACGTAAGGCACGGCATCGGCCTCCTCGGCGAGCGGCGCCAGACCGAAACTCTCGACCGTCTCGGCGCCACCGTAACGCATCCAGCCGCGCAACGCGGTCTCGTCGCCAGCGATCGAACGCAGCAGCATCTCCTCGTGGTTCCCGAGGAGGGTGACGAGCTCCGGCATGCGATCCCGTGCCTGGTCCAGCAGGGCCAGCGCCTCGCGGGAATGCGGTCCACGATCGATGATGTCGCCCACGAACACCACGCTGGTACGTGACACGGGTGGCGACGATCCGGCGTGGCGGGCGATCTCGGCCAGCATCCGTTCCAGGAGATCGGCGCGGCCATGAACGTCCCCGACGACATAGACGCGCTCGCCCGGCGCCGTCGCCGGCCCCTTGGATCTGCTCCACAAGTTCCTGAGCGCCCTCATGGACGGCTTGTCTCCACGCCTGAACGGCACAGTCAACCGACGAACGGCGACGCCACCGTTCGGTCGTTGAACAATCGAGCAGCCACACCCGCTCCCGCCGATCCCGTCAAGACATTGATTGCTCGGGCGGCGAGCGCCTGTTCCCGCGGCGATCCGATGCTATGAGGGCGGCCACGGGCTTCTGAGAAGGTGACGGGCAGGTGGCGGAGGATATTTGCGGGATGGCGCCGACTCCAACCCGACCTGCGGTTGAGGCGGCCGGATCTTGAACCCTCTGCTTCTGGCGTTGTTGCTCGGCGCGACACCCGCCGCCGTGACGAGCGACGAGATCGTCGTTACGGCCACCAAGTGGAAGTGCCAGTACCACTTGGCATCGCACCTCCTGTCCGATCGCGATCTCGACGAGCGCGCCAAGGAGTGGGCCCTGGGCAAGCCCGTCCGCATCGTCACCCCGGCGGCAGCCGACCGCAAGTGCCTCACCAAGATCGCCTTCGAACTTGCCGACCGGGGCGTCCGGCTCATCGAATTCGTCGACCCGGAGGATGATCGCTGACCCGCCCGAAGAGTAGCCGCACGTCGCCAGGCAGGTTCGATCGATTTGGTCCATACGGCTACAGGTAGACGCGGAGGTCGCCACAAAGTGGGGCGGACTGTGGCGGTGACTTGGGATAAAAAACCCGCCATGTGCGGCATGGGCGGTGAAAAGGGATGAAGACGCGATGATCGGCAAGAGCGGGCGACGCATGGTGAAGGCTGTTCTGCCGCGCAAGCTGATCGACCAGCTCGTGCTGTTCGAAGCCGGCGCGCAGCTGTTCCGCGACATTCGCGGGCGTCACCCCCGTGAATGTGCGATCTGCGGCTACAAGGGACTGTTCTGGGCCAAGGGCCGGCAGCCGATGGTGTTTGACGGCGAATGCCCGAAATGCCGCTCGGTCGGCCGGCACCGCCAGCACCATCTGCTGATGGAACGGCATCCCGATTGGCTGGACGGCCGGCAGGTTCTTCATTTCGCACCCGAACCTTGCTTCGATCAGCGCTACACCGACCGGATCAAGGCGAGTGGCGGCACCTACGTGCGCGCAGACTATGCGCCGACCAAGGGCGAGACGCAGGTCGATCTCCAGGCAATCGGCTTTCCCGACAATTCGTTCGACACGGTGATCGTCCACAACGTGCTGGAGCATGTGCCGGATGACGACAAGGCGATCGCCGAGCTCGCGCGGGTGCTGCGTCCGGGCGGCCGGGCAATCCTGTCGGTGCCGATGGTCGAGGCGTGGGAGCATACCTACGAGGATCCGAGCATCACGAGCGACGAGGGTCGCGACCTGCACTTCAATCAGTGGGATCACCTGCGCCTGTACGGGCGCGATTTCCGCGACCAGCTTCACCGCGGCGGCTTCGACTTCGAGACCTATGTCGCATCCGAGCCGGAAGTGAGCCGCTACGGGCTGGAACGCGGCGAAACCATCTTCATCGCCACGCCGCGCAAGGCATGACGCCGCGCGCCGGCAAGCTTCGGCGTTGACCGGCTGCGATCCGCACCTGCGCCACGCTGCGTCGCGGCGGGAGGAAGTTCAGTGAGTTCAGCGGAGCTTCCCGGCCCTTCTTATGGCGCGCGAACGCAGCGCTACCTGCTCGCCGCGATCGGACCGGTCGGGGTGGCTGGGGCCAACTTCCTGCTGTCGTTCAGCATGTTGCGGCTCGAGCGCCCCGAGATGTTCGGCACCTTCGCCTTTCTCTTCGCCGCCGCCTTGTTCACGATCGGGATCTCCAGTGCGCTTTTCGGGGCGCCGTTGCAGGCGCTGCACGCCGGCGACGCGGCGAACGGCTCGGGCGTGGCGGCCGCGATCGCCTCCGCAGCCGTCGTCGCATCCCTGGTCGCAGCGCCGGTTTTCGGCATGCTGGGCGTCGCGATCGGTCTCACGCCGATCGTCGCGATCTGCTATGCGGCCTTCGCGATGCTGACGATCCTGCGCAGCGTGGGGCGGGCCTGGACCTATGCCGACGAGCGGCCTTCGCGCGTGGCCATCTCCGACGCGAGCTATGCGGCGGTGACGCTCGTCACCTTCGCAGCGACCATTGCTCCGGGACGGATCGCGCCGGCGCAGGCGGTCTACCCCGCTCTCGCGCTCGGCACGGCCGTGGCGATCGGAGCCCTAGGCCGGCGGTTCGCTGCGCTCCTGTGGCGACCCCGACGCGCGGCGCTGCGCTGCTATGGCGCGATCTGGAACGGCCAGTCACGCTGGTCGCTGCTCGCCGTGATCGCGACGGAGGCGGTGGCGAACGCCCACATCTACCTGCTGACCTTCCTTGCCGGCGCGGCGGCGGTGGCGCCGGTCGCGGCCAGCGCGTTGCTGGTGCGGCCGATCAACGTCATCCAGAACGCGCTCATCGAATATGAAAGGCCGCAGATTGCCCGCTTCCTAGCGGTCGGCGCGATGGGGGAAGTCGAACGATCGATCCGGCTGTTCCGCGGCGTGCTGCTGCTGGCCTGGGCAGCGACGGTCGCGCTCGCGACGACGATCCTGATCGTCCGGCCGGGGCTCGTGTTTCCGGCCAGCTATGATCTGGCGACCGTACGGCTCGCATCGGCCCTGTGGGCGGCGGTGTCGCTGGTGATCGTGGTTCAAATGCCCATTAACGTGCTGCTGCAGGCCGCCGGCGGCTTCCGGGGCCTGGCGGCGGCCAGCCTGGCGGCGGGGGCGGTGAGCGTCTCGGGTGTGCTGCTCGCGATCCTGCTGGCAGCACCGGTCTGGACCATCGCCGCGATCGTGCCCGGCTGGCTGGTCAGCATGATCATCGTCGAGCGCGCCGCCCGAACCTTCCGTCGCCAGTTCCTTCCAGCCGGCTGAGCCGTGGCGTCGCCCGCTTCCTCTCCCAGCTTCGATGTGCGGCACACGTGCCCGCTGTGCGGAACCGCCGACGCCGCCCGCCTCCACGCCAGCCGCTATAACGAGGATCCGGTACGATCGCTGGTCGCGTCGGCCTTCGCAGATCAGGGCACCGTCGATTGGTCGCTGCTCGAAGACGTGATGTTCGTGGTGGACCATTGCCGCAGGTGCGACCTGATCTATCAGGTCAACGTGCCGAACGACGCCATGCTGGAGGTCATCTACACGCAGATGATCAGCCCGGCCTTTCTGGAGTCCTTCGAGGACAAACTGCTGACGCTCGACAATTTCCACTGCATCGCGGGCGAACTCAGCGTCCTGTTCAAGCGGCTGGGCAAGCACCCGGCAGAGATCCGCATGCTCGACTTCGGCATCGGCCAGGGCCGGTGGGCACGCGTCGCGCGGGCCATGGGCGCAACCGTCTATGCGACCGAAATCGGCGACGACAAGAAGCGGCAGGCGCGTGCGCTGGGGATGGAGGTGATCGACGACGCCGACATCGATCGGATGCGCTTTGACCTGATCCACACCGAGCAAGTCATGGAGCACCTGGTGCATCCGGGGCGTGATTTCGCGCGACTGGCACGGGCGGTGGAGCCGGGCGGGCTGTTCAAGCTCGCAATCCCCTACCGCGGCCGGCTCGCCGCGTTGCTGCCGACCAAGGGCATGCCGTCCGTCGCCCTGTTCGCATCGGGCGGTGCCTCCGCGATCCCCGGGGACGTCGAGGCATTCGGGGCGATCCAGCCGCTGGAGCACCTCAACGCCTATAGTCGGGAGACGGTCGCCTGGATGGCGGCGGACAGCGGCTTGAAAATCGTCGCGCAGACCCGCCGCCGCAGCATCACGATCGACACCAGCGGACCGCTGTCCCTCGCCCGTGGAGCGGCGCGGGTCGGTGTCGAGCTCGTCAAGGCCGCGATGCGGCTCCGGATCGGCTACTACCTGCTCCACCGTCCGGCCTGATCCCCGGCCTGGCCGCGAGCGAGGTCGCACGACGTCCGGTCAGCGCGCGTATCGACCGGCGCAGGCGGTGCGGGGTCGCCGCGATCATGGCAAACGCGAACAACTGCCGGGCCGTCGGGCGGCCCCGCCGAAATGCGGCGCGCAGCAAAGTGCGATACGCGAGCGGCGCTTCCGGGCCGGCGAGTTCCTGCGTTACCATGGTCAGGCAGAAGCCCGCATAGGCCCGAGGCGTGACGATACCGCGCAAGCCATCGATCCAGGCGAGCGAACGCTGCCAGGTAAAGGTCTTGCTAAGCGACGTCGGGCCGGTCGGTACGTTGTAGATTACCAGCGGTTCGGGCACGATCACCAGGCCGTAGCCGAGCTCCTTAATGGCGCGGATGCCGAACCGCCAATCCTCATGCTCGCGCAGGTCGCCGAATTGCAGCCGTTCGAACAGCGTGCGCGGCACCATCAGCCCGGAGGATTGCAGCATCGCCTCGCCCCCGCCGGTCCAGCTGTGGCGATCGAAGAGCCATTCGTCGACCGGCTCGCCGGCCGAATAGGGACGCGTCGGCTTGATGAGCTCTCCGCTTGGACTAACGCAACGGAACTGGGTCATCACCAGCGCGGATTGGTCGTACGGCGCGGCGGCGAGCTGGCGCTCGAGCTTGGTCGGCAGCCACTCGTCATCGTCGTCCAGGAACGCGATCCACTCCCCGGCGGCCGCCGCCGCGCCGGTATCGCGCGCCGGGCCGGCGCCGCGCTGGACGGGGTGGACGATCCAGCGCAGTCGCGGATCGCCGATCGTTTCAAGGACGGCGACGGTGGCGGCATCGTCTCCGTCGATCACCACGATGATCTCGAGCGTCTCGTGGGTCTGGGTGAGCACACTGCGGATCGCGCGCGCGACCAGCCCAGGACGGCCGAACGTCGGAATGACCACGCTGACCAGAGGTATCGTCACACTGGAGGGGTTAGCAGCAAAGATGCGCGCCATGAAAGAACCTAACCGGCGCTGCCCGCCGGAACGGCTGCAACGGCGGCGGACACATGCTTGCACCGGCAAGTCTTGACGCAGCATGGAACGCCTGCACAGCTGCGCCCCGGCCCAGGCGGGTTCTGCCACGCTTGGTCGCAGGCGGGGCCGTGACGCGATCGGACGGGCCGCGGTGGCGCAGGGTGGGAGTGGCGATGAGCGAGACGCGCTACAGCGACGGCAGCTATCTGGAGGCCAATCCCGGTTGGCACGAGGACGATTCGCCGATGAAGGCGCGCTGGATCGACGCGATCCTGCGCCGCAACCGCATCGAACCGAAATCTGTCGCCGAGGTCGGCTGCGGCGCTGGCGGGATCCTCGTCGCCTTGCACGGGAGCCGCCCGCAGGCACGGTTCACCGGTTACGAAATTTCACCCCAGGCCTTTGCGCTCGCCGCACCCAAGGCGCGCGACGGGATCGCGTTCCACTTTGAGGACATGATTGCCGCGCAGGCTGGCGGTTTCGACCTGCTGATGGCGATCGACGTGTTCGAGCATGTGCCGGATTATCTCGGCTTCCTGAACTCGATCCGCGGCCGCGCCACCTACAAGCTCTTTCACATTCCGCTCGACATGTCGGTGCAAATGCTGCTGCGCGCAGGGCTGTTCACGCGGGTCCGCAACGATCTCGGCCACCTCCATTATTTTTCCAAGGAGACCGCGTTCGATACGCTTCAGGATTGCGGCTACGATATCGTCGACTGGAACTACACGTCTTGGGCGCGCGAGATCCCCAATCTGCCGCTGCGCACCCGCATCGCCAACGTACCGCGCGCGGCGGTTGGCGCGCTCAGCACCGATTTGTCCGTGCGCCTGTTCGGCGGCAGTTCGGCGCTGGTCCTCACGCGATGACAAGGTGTTGACCGCCATACCCGCGCGACCGCGCGGGGTATGCCGGCAACGGGGTTGCTGTTAAGCCGCCGCCGCGGCGTCTCGGGAGGGCAGTTTGCGGGTTTTGCGCGCGTTGGGGATCGGCCTGCTGGCAATCGCGGCCCTTTTCGCGATCCTCGTCTGGGTGACCGCGCCTTCGGCCAAGCCGGGGCAGCTGCTGCTGCAGCCCAAGACCGATTTCACGAAAGGCCGTCTCTTCGCCTACGTCGCCCCCTGGGGCGGCGAGACGCTGGCGATGACCCGCGGCTGGAGCCGCGTCGCCGACCGGATGATCATCGATCTTCGCCAGTTTCCGGGCAACACCCGGATTCGCTGGCGCTGGCCGCTGTTCGCACCGCGGGTCGGCCCCGGCGTATGGGGTTACAATTTCGTCGCGTACGACAATTACGATGGCGGCCCGACCGAACAGCCGGTCCAGCCGACCCGGGTGCGGGATCTGAAAGTCCTTCGCCAGCAGTTTCGCTGGTCGCTGGCGAACCGGTGGGGCGACGCCAACGTCCTCACCGAATTCTATCTCCGCACGAACACGACCGATGTCGATGCCAAACCGATCGAGATCGGCTGGTTCCTCCACACCCCCGCAAGCACCCGACGGTTCTTCGAGAAATCGCGCCTGGTTGGCCGCTATGTGGATCCGCAGGGCCGGCGCTGGATCGTCAGGATCGCCGACCGGTTCTGCATGTTCGCGCTGGAAGTGCCCGGCGATCTGCCGTCGGGTGAACTGGACATGCTGCACGCCTTGCGCTGGTTGCAGCAACGCGGGCTGGTCACGGGCAACGAGTGGTTCTGGGGGGTCGCGATCGGCGCCGAGCCGGTCCGAGGCGTGGGTGACATGACTCTGCACGCCTGGAAGGTGGATCGCCAATAGCCGGGCGGGTCGGCGTCTGCTCCGTCCTGCCAAAGCGGGGGCGAACTCGTCAGTTCGCCCTGTCGCGCGCGATCCCAGCCAAGGTCGCCTCAGCGGCGGACTGCACCGCCGCGACCACCTTCTCCCAACGGCGGTCCTCGCGCACCTGCATGGCAGCGGCAGCGCCGCGGCGGCGGAGCGCCGCGGGCTCCTGACCGGCGATCCAGTCGGCCACGGCCGTCACGCTGCTGCCCCGTGCCACGAACCCGTCATGGCGGCGCACCATCTCGGCTGCACCGGCCATCGGCGCGACGATGGGAAGAGCGCCCGCCGCGAGCGCCTCGAGCACTATCAGCGGAAAGCTGTCGAGCTCGGACAGATGGACAAGCAGGTCGGCTTCCGTCAGCGCGCCGCGTAACGCCGCCTCGTCCATCCATCCGGTGAGCGTCAGTGCATCGCCGAGCCCGGCATCCGCGATGGCTGCGCCAAGGGCCGCCATCGTTTCCGGATCGCTGCGGCCGACGATCCGGGCATCGAACGGCACGCCGCGCTCGCGCAGCAGCGCGCAGAGCGCGACCATGCGAAACGTTCCCTTCTCTATCGAGAGACGCCCGGCGTGGATCAGGCGCAGCGGCCCACCCCGCTTGGGGTCCGCGGGCGCGTTGAACGTGTCTTCCGGAAGGAACGTGCCGACGGTCGACCGCGGGATAGTGCGCGGCAAGGCGATCTCGTCATCCTGATCGTCGAACAGCAGGCCGATGCGGTCGCCGCAACCAAGGAGCCGGACGCAGAGACGTCTGACGGCCGGTACCCGCTGCAGCCGGCTGGCGGCGCCGAGATGTGGCGTTATCATCACCGGCAGCCCGCGTGCCTTGGCCAGCAGCAGGAACAGCAGGTCGAGCGACGTGCTCCACTGGAGCCAGACCAGATCGACGCCCTGCAGCCGCGACAATTCCCGCCAGACGCGGCCGACGTCGCCGAGCCGCCGCCACGAAAAATAGGCGGTGTTCGTCGGCCACCACCAGGCCTGCCACCCTGCCGCATGGCGGTCGACCGCGATCGCCGCACGTTCGCAGAACGCCTCGAGACCGCCGGGATGGTGAAGCGAGCCGCCCAGGATCACCATGCGTCGGCCCGGTGCGGGCGGCGGTGAAGTCACTCCGCCGGCTGGCTCCGCGCCCGCCGCGCATCGCTCCGGCGGCGGCGTGATGCGGACGCGGCGGCATCCGCGGGTGCATGGACGGCCATGGCGGTGGCATTCCACAGCAGGGCGATCGCGATCATCAGGAACACCTGACCCAGCGCGTCGCGATCGAACAGCGTCGATTCGGTGAAGTTGTGGCCAAGGCAGAAGACCAGCATCGCCGCGCCGAGGATGCGAGCGGGGTGGCTGCCACCGCGCAGCAGCCGCTGGATCGGCCAGGTCATCGTCGCGAACAGCACCAGCAACGTGCCTGGCGCGCCGATCTGCACCAGCAGGTCGAGATAGCCGTTATGGCCCTGGCTCATCTCCGTCACCCAGCCGCGCGCATAAGCGGTGATCGGGCCATTGGGACCGAGATCCCAGAGCGATCCGTAACCCACCCCGAACAGGGGCTGATCGGCATAGGCCCGGATCAGCGCGGTCCAGATCTGGTTGCGCCCGGTGAAGCCGGCGGGATCGCTGACCAGCTCGAAATAAGGCGTCGGATCGATCGCCATCCCGATGCAGATCGCCGCCATCACGCCGAACGGCACCCACGACCAACCCGGCGCTGCTAGCCGCCGATCCCCGGCAACCTTCGCCCGCCACGCCAGCAGCCCGCCGACGATCAGCGCCGCAACGCCGACGCCCATCGACGTCGCCGATTGGGTCAGCACCAGGAAGACGGTGGCGGCAAGACAGACGCCGATCCGCACGGCGACCGGGATGCGGCCGGTATCGAAGGCGAATAGCAGGACGGTGATCGCGCAGGCGAAACCGGCGAAATTCTTCTGCTCCATGACGCCGCGCCAATAGCCCTTCATGGCGAGCGCCTCGTTCGCCTGCACGCCGAGTTCCGGGTAAGCGAGCACGACAGCGTAGTTCACCACCAGGAGCAGCCCGAACGCCCCCTGCAGGATCGTGATCGATCGTTCGAGGCCGAGCTCCCGAACCAGCGCGAACAGCGACCACACCACGATCGTCGTCAGCGCCAACCGGCGCAGGCCGGCCCCGGGATCGACTGCCCACAGCAGGCTGAGCCAGCACCAGCCGAGCGCCAGAAGCAGTGGCCAGGGCACCACCAGCAACCGTTCCGGATGTCGCCACGGGCGCATCGCCAGAGCGGTGAGCAGGAAGATGGCGATGTAGCCGACTTCTCGGATGAGCTTCAGCCGCTCGTCCGGCTGTTCGGTCATCCAGGGATTGCCGATCGCCAGGATCACGAGCGCCGCGAACGCGAACTGGGCCAGCAGCTGGCTCCATCGTGCCCCCGCTTCGCGCGGCCGTGTCTTCGCGCGCGAGAGCCGCGGCAGGCGGAAGGGATCGGAAGCAGGCTGTCCGGTCATGCTCTGTGCCCTGATGAGCGCCGGCTCCGCTCCTCCGCCACCAAGGCGGCAATCGCGTTACGCAGCCGATCGCGGTCCGGAAGCTGCTCGATCGGCTTGGGTGTGGGATGATGCAGGGAGATCAGACTGGCCAGTTCGGTTTCGTCGAGCGCGACGCTGATGCCGGATCGGCCGCCGAGGGCGCGCACCGTCGCCAGCTGATGATCGTTGCGATGTTCGTCGAGTGCGGCGCGGCGCGGGAACAGGACCATCGGCTTGCGATGCTTCTGCGCCATCACGACCGTGCCTATACCAGCATGGGCGATCACCAGGCTGCATTCGTTGATGAGCCGTTCAAATTCGATCGGGCCGACGAAGGGGCGCCAGTCCATGTTCTGCGGGCGGTAACTGCCCTGCCCGACTTGAGCGAAGACGCGTTCCGGCAGCGACGGCGCCAGCCGGTCGACGATCTCGACGAAGCGGTCGAACGGCAGCTGCGTTCCGACCGTCAGCAGGATCACAGCAAAGCGCCTTCGTAGCGGCGTCCGTCGCTCGCCAGATGCGCCCACTGCGTGAACCATTCGTGCGCGAAGGGTCGCGCCCAACGTCCGCTGAGCGACGGCTGATCGGAGTTGGCGATACTGTCGATCCAGATCGTGTGCGCGCCGCAGAGCCGTGCCGCCACCAGGCAGAACAGCCCGGGCAGAGCGCCGGTCGTTACCAGCATGGATGGCCGGATACGCCATACCAGGCGGATCGAAGCCAGCAGGCACAGGAAGGCGCGCCACGGACCGTCGCGGTTCGCATCGGGCAGCACGTAGAAGCGCGACACGCCGTCGCGTTTGGAGAGTTCCGCATCGGTCGCGGCGAAGATGGGATCGAACGGGGCGAGAGCAGGCCGCAGCAGCATCAACTCTTCCCAATGTCCCCCGCCTGACGACACCGCCAGCAGAATGAAATCGGCCGATCGTCTTCCGGGCACCCGTCCAATCATCCCTGTCGACCCGGTGATACGCCGCAATCCCTGATCGCGGATCGGGCGATCGTCCGCCGGCCCGGCACCTGGCGACCGACGCTGGCTACGTCACGAATGGCGTTTTCGCAAGCACGCGAATGTGCGAGATGGGTTGCCATGCACCGCCGCCGATGCCGCTTTCTGGTCCTCCACGGCGGCGTCCGAACCCGCCCGGATGCGAGCAGATAGCCCCCGTGCAGCTGCGCAAGGACATCTGGCGCTGCGCGATCGTCGATGCGTCGGCGGTGGAGATCCTGACGGCGGGCTCGCTCGACAACTGGCCGCTCACCTGGCTGCCCGGCTCCGGCGGCTTGCGCTACCTCGCCGATCCGTTTGGGCTGTGGCGGGGAGGGCGGCTCTACGTCTTCGCAGAGCAGTTCGACTATCGCGACGCGAGCGGCAGGATCGCGGTCAGCGAATACGATGCCGCCCTCAACCTTCTTGACCAGACGATCGTGCTGCGTGAGCCGTGGCACCTCTCCTACCCGTTCGTGTTCGAGGCGAATGGCGACACCTGGCTGCTGCCCGAGGCCTATGAGTCCGGCGGGCTGTGGCTGTACCGGGCGGCGGCGTTCCCGCGACGCTGGGAACGGGCGGTCCGGATCGTGCTCGATTGCATCCCGCTCGATGCCACGCCGTTCCACGATGGTGAACGATGGTGGCTGTTCTACGCCCCGGCTTTCCCGCCGTCGGCACGACTGACGGAGCTTCGCGCCGCTTATGCCGACCGGCTCGAGGGCCCCTGGCACCCCCATGGCGGCAACCCGGTCCACGTCGATCCACGCGGTGCCCGCCCCGGCGGCACGCCGATCCAGCATGACAACGCGCTCTATCTGCCCGTCCAGGGATGCACCGGGACCTATGGCGCGTCGGTGCGGCTGCTGCGGATCGACGCGCTCCAGCCGGATCGGATTGCGGTGACGCCGACGCAGCAACTCCACGCCCCCGTCGCGGCCGCGCCATTCGTCGACGGCTGCCACACGTTTTCGGCAGCGGGAGCGGTGACCCTGATCGACGTCAAGCGGACGCGGCTGTCCCTTGCCGGCCTGATAGCCCGGCCGCTGCGCGGGGTGCATCGCAGAGCGCGCGCCGCCGCCCCTTATCGCTGGTGACGGCAGCGCGGCGCGGGCCTTACCGGGACTTGTCCTGATAATAACCCGCATATTGCTTGGAGTAATAATAGAGCCCGCCCACGGCATGGGCCGACGGATCGACCTGCGTGTAGATCGTGCCGATCGGATTGCCGCCGTCATTGCGCAGCCAGTTGATCGCTGACGTCACGGCGGAAACCGGCGTGCTGTTCCACTTGACCACCAGCGCCGTCGCATCGGCGAGCACCGCAAGGTAGCGGCCGTCCGCCAGGCCCATCAGCGGCGGCAGATCGAGCACGATGTAGTCGTATCGATCCCGCACCGCGTCGAGCAGCTTCTCCATCCGGCCTTCGCCGAACAGGTTCTCCGCGGAGAAATAGGGGCTGACGACGAGGATCTGGTCGAGGTTGGGCACGTCGCCCGGCTGGATCGATTCGTCCAGACCAGCCTCGCCGTGCAGAAGCTCGACCAGGCCCGTCCTCGGCGTCCCCGACTTCACGATCTCCCGCACCGCAGCGCGGCGGACGTCGCATTCCAGCAGCAGCGTGCGCGAGTTCGCGATGGCCAGGGTTCGGGCGAACGCCACGGCCGACGTCGTCTTGCCTTCGCTGGGCAAGGACGAGGTGATCGCGATCACCTTCACGCCGGCCTCCCCGCGCGCGCCGAGGATCGCGGTTCGCGCGATCCGGTACGCCTCCGCAAACATCGAGGTCGGACGCTCGAGCATCAGATCCGCGGGCACCTTCATCTTCGGGATCTTCGGAACCACCGCCAGCACCGGCAGACCGAGCTTGGCCTCGAGATCCTCGACCGATCGGAACCCGCCGCTCAGCATTTCCTGCGCACCGATCGTCACACCGCCGGCGGCCAGCGCGAAGATGAAGGCGAGCGAGTAAAGCAGCGGCTTGTTCGGCGAGGAAGGCTTGGCCGGCGGCCTGGCCTTGTCGACGATTTCGGCCTGCGCGATGGAGACGCTCGCCGCCTGCATGCTGTCGAGCGAGAGTTGCGACATCTTGTCGTACAGCGCCCGCTTGGCCGCCGCCTCGCTCTCGAGACCGTCGGCGACGGTCGCGGCACGCACACTGCGCTCGCGCTCGCCTTCCAGCTGTGAGAGTGAGCGGCGCAAGCTGCCGACGCGAGCCTCGGCGGCGTCCGCATTGGCCTTCAACGAACCGACGATGCGTCGTGCTTCGGCCTGGATCTGCGCATCGATCTGCGTCAGCTGGTCACGCACGCGGATGCTCTCGGGATGGCGCTCGCCATAGCGGGCCTCCACCTCGCCCTTGCTCCGCTCAACCTGGGCGCGCTGGCGACGCAGGTCGCCGATGACGGCGGAATTGAGCACTTCGGACACTGCATCGAGGCCGCCCTGAGCAACCTGCGCCCGCGTCGCCTGGAGCTTCGCCCGGGCCGCGGCCGCATCCGATTCGGCGCTCGCCAGGGTTCCGGACAACGGCGCGACCTGCTGGTCGGCGATCGTGCCGCCGGCATTGTTCAGGCCGCTGCTCTCGACGATCCCGGCGCGGGCACGGAACTCGGCCGCCTTGGATGCGGCGACGCTGGCCTCGGTACCGAGTTCGGACAGCCGCTCCTGGAACCAGGAGTTCTGCTCCCGGGCGGTGTCCAGCCGCTTGTTGGTGCGGCTCTCGATATACCCTTGAGCGAAGGCGTTGGCCAAATCGGCGGCCACGATCGGGTTCTTGGACTTGTATGAGACGTTCAGCACGTAGGTCGTCTGCTCGCGACTGACCGTAAGCCCGTTCAGCACCGCATTGGCGACCATCGCGTCGCGATTGTCGCTGTTGGCCAACGCCTGCCCCGGGCTCTGGTTGAGCGCACCGGCGAACTCGGGATCGTTCGCGAGACCCTTGTTCTTCACGATCGAGCGAGCCAGATCGGCCGAGCGGATCGCCGTCAGCTCGGTTTGGATCGCCTCCGGCGTCAGTTCGGCGCGGGTCTGCTGCGCGGTGTTGGCGAGCGGATTGCGGCTGGGGTCGAGACGTACCTTGGCGGTCGCCACATATTGCGGCGTCATCAGCGAAACCAGGACGACGGCGGCAACGAAGATCGCGCCGGCCACGGCCAGGAGCATCAGCCAGCGACGCCGGACAGTATCGCGGATCACGCTTACCACGTCGGCCAGCCGCGCTTCGTATTCTTCGGCTTCCTGTCTGGTTTCCATCGTTTCCTGGCTTCCTGTTGCCGCCCGCTAGACGGCTCGAATGTTGGCTTAGAGTTGGTAGGCGATACCGGCTTCGACGCGCGCTTCGTTGGCGCCGGCCAGCACCTGAGGGTCGTTCGACGAGCGATGACTATAGTTCAAGGAACCACGCAGGACCACGCGACGCGACGCAAGGTAGCGACCGCCGACCTCGGCGCGATAAACGCTCGATGACAGCGGGATGCCGCGGTAGGTCTGGCGCGAATAGTCGGCATTGGCGTTGATGATGAGATTGCGGAGGACTTCATAGTCGCCCCGCAGGTTGAAGCGCGTGCTCCAGAAAGGCACGCGTGCCTGAGACGCATCCTCGATCGTGCGCTCGCCGGCGAGCGTGACGGTCAGCCGCCGCAGCGGGAACACCTGAAGCCGCGATTCGATCGAGAGGCCCCGAACCGTGTCATAGACGGCGGCATCATAGTCGCGGATGCTGTAGCCCAGCCCGAACGTGCCGCGAATCCGCCCGGCAATGTCGACGTTCGCGCCAACCAGCAGGCGCACCGCCTTGGAATCCAGGTTCGGATCGCCGGTCCGAAGATTGCGCTCGTAATCCGTCTGGCTGCCGCTCAGCTGACCGAACAGCGATACGCTCGGCGAGCGGGCATATTCGAGCTGCCCGGTCAGCCGGGTGACTTCACGGTTGCGATCGGTCTGATCCCGCACGCCGCCGCCGATGAGCGCAACCGGGCGGAAGCGCAGGCTGGTGTAATCGGCGGTAACGAAGCCGCGTCCGCGGCCGTTGGTATAGGTGGCCTGCACCGACCCGAAGTCGCGGCGGAAGCGCGACAACGCCGCGACGCTCGAGGCGACTTCGCCGGAAAACTGGTTTTCGAACACCTGCGAGATGCTGGCCGTGCCCTCAACCGCCAGCGTGCTGCGCACGTCGAGACGGCCGAGCGCGTCCACGCTCCACAACCGCTCGTTGCGCGCGGATTCGCCCAGATAGTTGCGGAGTGTCGCCGTCCCGGACAGCTGAAGGGTGTGGCGCGACCAGTCCGACACGAGCCGCGCCGAGGGCCGGATATACAGGAAGGGCGAGGAAACCGCACCGGTGTCTCGCAGATAGGTGTTCGACGTACCGCCGGCCCCGGTTTCGATCCGCGGATAGAAGATCACGCTGCCGAAGCGCGCACCGAGCGGGCTGTAATCGGGCCGCGGCTGTTCCTCGACGCTGAGGTTCCGGCCACGATCCGAGTTCTGCGGGATCTGCGGCTGGACGACCAAGCCTTCGCCGATCTGCGCGGCGGCCGGGGCAGCAACCAGGAACGCCATCGGCATTCCGGCCACTGCCCAATGTCGCGACATCATGCCCCCCGGCCGCCGAAGACGGTCAGAAATAACGCTCGCCGACGCGGATCGTGTCGCCCGGCAGGACGAGCAGTTCCGGCGTCAGACGGTAGTTCGTCTCTTCGGTTGCGCCCTGGCGACGGATCTGGACCACATCGCGGTTCGCGCGCGGCGTGAAGCCCTTGGCGGTGGCGACCGCGTTCAGCGCCGTCAGGCCGACCACGTAAGGGTACGGACCCGGCGCCTCGACCTCACCCAGGATGTAGAAGGGGCGATAATTGATGACTTCTCCGCTGACCCTCGGTTCCCGCAGGAAGCCGTCGGCAAAGCGCATCCGGGCGCTATCGACCACCTCCGACACGGTCCGGCCCTTGGCCGGCAAGTCGCCGATCAGGGGCAGAGCGAGCGTACCATCGGCGCCCACAGTATACTCGCCGGTCAGCGTCGGTTCGTTGTAGACCGTCATCTTGATCTTGTCGCCGACGTCCAGCCGATAGTCGACGATGGCGGAGCTTCCATCCGCGGTTACCGAGGTCGCGTAACGATCACCGGACGAAATAACCGGTCCCGAACCTTTCTCGGCACATCCGGCGAGAAACAGGAGCAGAAAACCGATGGCAATCGATATGGTTCGCATAGGGCAGCTTCGACGCCTATTTGGATTTTGCGGGTGTGTTGCACAGCCACGGACCGGACGCAATCAGCGCATGAAGTTGCTGTAATGGTACGGCGGGGCAATCTCCGGCAGAACGCGGCGCTGGCCGGAGACTCGCTGCCGGCCGAGAGCGCGTCCCAATGACACGGCGGCGCCGTCTTCACGCGAGTTGACGGATGCCTAATCTGCGCTTCCACGACGCCGCAACCGCGGTTAAGCGTGCCAGCGACGGGTCTCCTGCAGCACCGACGATCCGTATCCGCACGCTCCCAGCCTCCGAGGATCATTCGCTTGCACCTGAACCTCGCTGTAGCCGGAAGCGCAGTTGAAGTGTTCAGGCGAAGAGATGCCGTGACCAGGCGTCCTGCCCTTGCGCGTCATGCCCTCGCCGCGCGGCGTTTGAGCGGGAACCAGTTTGGGGCGGAGCGATTCGGGAACATGGGCGATGCTTGAGGCCGACAATCCGACACAGGCGATGAGTGCCCCGCGGGCCAGGAATGGCAGTGTGGCGACCTTCCTGCTGCTCGTCTCGCTCCTGTTCTCGCTAGCCTTCAGCACCGGCACGGCCGGCGACGAGGAGCTTCTGTCGACGCCGCTCGCGCTCGCCAAGCTGGTCATCCTGGTCGGCCACCTCCTGCTCGGCCTGGCCATGATCGCGATCAGCGGCCCGTTCCGAAGACGGCTCGGGCAGGTCACGTTGGCGCTGCTGCCGCTGGTGCTTTACTATGTGCTGGCAGCCGCCCTCCTGCCCTTCTCGGTACGCCCGTCCTACAGCATGGTGCGACTGGTGCTGGCGGTCGTGCAGTTCACCTGCATTCTCCTGCTGGCGACGCACTTCCTGCACCGTACGACGGATCCCCTCCGCGAGTTCACGAAGGATCTGATCTGGGCGAGCGTGGTGATGCTGGTCGCCTCGCTCCTGTTCATGGCGCAGTCCGGCGGGCTGGCGCGGATCGGACCGACCGGCGGCGTCATCCACCCGGCGGAACTGGCCGTCATCTACAGCTTCAGCATCATGGCCGCCTTGCTCTACCGGCGCAGCTTCCCCGTCTCGCGTGGGACAGGGCAGGCCACCCTGTTCGGCAACACGACCATCGTCGATCTCGGGCGGTTGTTCATCCTCCTGGTCGGCAGCGTCATCTTCCTGGTGCTGCAGACCCGCGGTGCGATGGCCAGCCTCGTGCTCGGGATGCTGCTGGTCCTGATCGGCGGATTTCTGTCCGGCGGACGCGGCCAGGGCTTCATCCTGATCGTCCTCGTCCTGATAGGGTCCGCCGCGGCCCTCTTCCTGAGCGAGCCGATCACGAATTTCATCATGCGCGGACAAACGGTCGAGGACATCAGCTCCGGCACCGGCCGCACGGAGATCTGGCGCGAACTTTTCCAGGGCATGGACGCGCAATCCCTGCTCACCGGCTTCGGCTTCTCGATCTCGTTCCGTACCTTCTCGCTCAAGATCCTAAATGGCGAGGTGTTCGGGACGCACCAGGCGTTCCTGCAGTGCCTCGCCAGCCTCGGCATCGGTGGGCTTTTGCTCATGCTGATCTTCCTGTTGCGCGCGCTGTGGGCGTTCCTCGCCGGCATGGGGCGGCGCACCGAGGGGGCGTTCCTGGGCGCGGCCTTCGTTCTGAACATCATCGTGACCGGCCTGTCCGAATCGACCTTCGGGACCAACCCGACGACGTCGTTCGCGATCTTCATGGCCTATGTCGCGATCTATCAGGTGCGCACGCGGGCAGCGGCGAAGACTCTCCGGCTGACGAACCGGGCCGCTGCGCGGGCGGCGATGCCGACGCCGAATCGTCCGGGGACGCGCCAGCAGCCATCGGCAGGTTGATGAAGGGGAACGCGGCGGGCATGGGCTGGTAGGGCGCGTGCCGGCACGGCGTGACAGGATGGGATTTTGATGCGGGTCTTACTCGTCTGCTACGCGATCGAGGCCGGCAAGGGTTCGGAGTCGGGCAGCGGTTATAACATCGCTCGACGGATTGCGGCGCGCTGCCCGGATCTGACGCTGGTGACGCGGCACAACAATGCCGCGCTGCTTAGGGAAGACTCGGCATTTCGGGGCGTGGAGATCGTCGGCTACGATCCGCCGCGAGCGCTCACCTTCTGGAAACGCAAGTCGCAGGGCGTGATCCCCTATTATTATCTCTGGCAAATCGGTGTCGGTCGGCTCGCCGCACGGCTGCATCGCAAGCGGCGGTTCGACGTCGCGCATCAGTATAATTTCCATGCCGACTGGGCGCCGCATTTCCTCTCGCTTCCAGGCGCACGCACGGTGTGGGGTCCGATCTGCCACCAGCCGCTGCTGCCGTCGCTCTACCTGGAAGGTGCCGGCGGCGATGCCGCCCGGGCGGAGCGGCTGAAATGGGCATCGAAGCAGTTCTTCTGGCGCTTCGATCCCGCGCTCCCGCGAGCAATCCGCGCGACCGACGCGATCCTGTATGCCAATCGCGACGTCGCCCCACCCTTCGCCAAGGCGCGCGGGAAGGTCCACTTGCGCACCTTCGGCGGCAGCGATCTCCCCACCGCCCCGGCGCCCACCGCCCGGGACCAGGCGCTCCGGCTGATCCACGTCGGGCGCATGGTGCCGATCAAGGCGCCGCACATCGCCATGCGCGCGCTCGCTCGTCACCTGAAGGATGCGCCCGGCACGGCCAGGCTGACCATTGTCGGCGAAGGGCCGATGCACCAGTCGCTGGTGGAACTCGCCCGCACCCTGAACCTGGGTGACGCGGTCGAGATCCTGCCATGGATGGCGCGTGAGGCCCTGGCCGCACATTATGCGGCCGCCGATGCCTTTCTCTACCCGAGCCTCGGCAACCAGGATTCGGTCGTTGCCGAAGCGCTCGCTGCCGGGCTGCCCGTGATCGGCGTTGAAGGATCGGGAACGGCGCTCATGGCGGACCAAGCCGGACTCGCCGCCGGTGCCGGCGACCGCTTGCTCGACAATCTTGCCACCCGGATCGGCGAACTCGCCAGGCTCAAGGCACGCGACCCCGATGGTCTACGGGACTGGCGGAACAGAGCTCACGCCCGCAGTGCGGCGATCAGCTGGGATGCGACCGCCGACGGGATCGTCGCGCACTATCGCGGCGAAGCTTCCGATCCGATCTGAGAGGTCGCCTCGTCCGCGCCGATCGTGCGGATGAGCCGGGCCGGAACCCCACCGATCAGCGAGTTGGGGCCGAACCGCCCGGCAACGACCGCGCCCGCCGCGACCACCGAATGGTCGCCGACTTCCGATCCGTCGAGGAACGTCGCCTTGGCGCCGATCCAGACGTCGTTACCGACGCGAATGCCGACCGAAGTGACGCCCTGATCGCGGATCTTGGCGGCCGGGTCGGCGAAGACGTGGTTCTCGGAGTGGAAGCTCACATACTGGCCGGCGATGACGTCGTCGCCGATCTCGATCCCGCCGGCCGCACCGAAGAAGGAATATTCGCCGAAGCCACTGTTCGCGCCGATGCGCAGCCCCTTGCCGTATTTCGACAGGTGGCTGGTGCTCGATACGACGCTCCAGCTACCGATCTTCGATCGTGCGCCGATGGCTACGGCCGGCTCGGCATAGCCGTCGATCCGGCAACCGGGCTCGATCGTCACGTAGCGCCCGAACGCAATCCTCCCGCCGCCGCGGATTTTCACGCCGCCGCCCAGGAACACGCGGCGGCGCAGCCGGACCAGCCCGCGGAGCAGCCACCAGCCACGCTGCGCAACGACCTGGAGCACCAGTGCAGAGGGCAATCGCGCATCCGGCGTGTAGCTCTTGCCGAGCAGCCGCAGCACCTTTTCAATGAGCATGCGACACGTCTCCGATCATGCCCGCGGCCACATCGGCGAACCGGCGCCGGTAGATACGTTCGTCATATTGCTCGGCGAACCGGGCCGCGCCGGCGTCGCCGTGCGCCCGCAGCCGCGCCGGATCGTCGAGATAGGCCGAGATCGCCCGCGCCAGTGCGTCCGCATCGCCGGGCGTCACAAGTGCGCCGGTGAGATCGTCGACGACGATCTCGGCCAAGCCGCCATGGCTGGCGGCGATGACCGCCTTCCCCGCGGCCATCGCCTCGATCGCGACCAAACCGAATGGCTCGGGCTGGGTCGATGGCACCACCACTGCGTCGGCCCAGCTATAATGCTTGGCCGGGTCGGGATCGAACGGCAGCACTGTCACGGTATCGTTCAGCCCGTGACGGGCGATGCGATCGTGGATAGCATCGGCAAAGTGGGTCTGGTCGGCATAGACGCTGCCGACCAGCCGCACGTCGATCCGCGCGCGCCGTTCGGCCGGCAACTGTGCCAGGGCGTCGAGCAGCAGCGGCTGGCCCTTCCAGGCATTGAACCGTCCGATCAGCAGCAGCCTGAGCCTGCCGTCGCCGGGGCTCTCCGGAGCAGCGCCGACAAACGCGGAGACACCGTTCGGAACCACGAACGCGCGCTTGCCGCCCAGCCCGGCGAAACTGTCGCGCACCGCATCCGAGATGTGGACCAGCACGGCGTGCGAAGCGCGGAGCAGCCCCGAAAAGACGTGCCGCGCGACCCCGGTCGGAAGCTCGTGGACGTGCACCAGTATCGGCCGGCGCAGCAGCCGGCTTGCCAGGATGAAATCGGCCGTGACGACCGTGCTGACATAATTGAGGTCGCGTGCGGCCATCAGCCGACGCGCGCGCAGCACCCGCAGGGCGAGCTTCGGCATCCGTAGCGCAAACCGCCAGCCGAGCTCGCTCCGCCGCAGCACATAGATGTCTTCGACCCGGACGTCGGAGATGATCTTGCGCAGCTCCGCCGCGAGTGGCCCGTCGAAGGGCAGTAGAGCGGTAATCGTCGCGGCCGGCCAACGCTCGCGCAGCGCACGCACCGACTGGAGGAAGACGCGGTCGGACCCGTACAGCTCGCCGTTCGGGTGGATGCACAGGATCGATGGTGCCCTCATCCGGCACTCCCTTCCACGATGGCGGCGGCCTCGGCCAGCATGGCAGCCTTGCCCGTGATCAGATCGCGCAGCTGGTCGTGCCGACGCCCCTCGTCCAGCCAGAGCGCCAGATCGAGCTGGAGTTGCCCGGCGAGATAGAGGCCCAGCCAGCGTGCCATGTCGTCGCGATTACGGCCGGTCAGGCGCGAAAGCTCGTCCAGCATCGGCGCTACGGCCTCGTGGCGGCCGCGGACCACCTGGGGCTGGATGCGGTGGTGGAAGAGGTCGGCGAACGGTGCGTCGACACCGGCGCGCTCATAGTCGATCAGGCAGGCGCGACCCGCCTGATCGGCGAAAATATTCCAGGGCGTGCAATCGCCGTGGCAGGGTGCGAGCGAAATCGCGACGTCCTCAGCCAGGAAACCCGGCACCGCCGGCAACCCGAACGCTGCAAGCCGAGGCCCGAGAAGATCGAGATCGACCGCGTCGCGCGCCGGCCGCAGCTCCGTCGCCCGGTCGAGCGCCGCCGCGGCCATGGCTGCGACCGCCGCCACGGTCTGCGCCGGGTCCAGGGTCGCGCGGCCATGCTCGATCAGGTCGTAGGCGACCAGCCGGCCGCTGACCCGCTGCACCGCAGCCGCCCGGAAGAACGGCTCGACTACGGTGCGTGCGGCCTGGGCGCGCTCCGCCTCCGCTGCGGCGGCGCTGGTCTCGGCGAACAGCTTGACGAACAAGGTGGCTCCGTCGCGCGTTCTGACGGGGCCGACGAACAAGGTCTCCTTGTACCAGCCGGTGTGCAGCAGCAGCGCCGCGGACGCATCGAGTGCCGCCTTCACCTCGCTCCACGCGTCGCTCAAGGCTCCGGGCTCGACGGAACGGGACGGGCCGACCCGCGACAGCACGGCGATCGCGATTCGCTCCGCCAGACCGCGCAGCCCGCTCAGGAAGACAAGGTTGCGCGCCAGCGGCGCGGCATCGCCGAACGTGAGATACGTCGGGCGCAGCTTGGCGCCGCGCAGCCACCGCAAACCGCTCATGCCGGCATCGCGGTCGGAGGCGGATGCCTGAACAGTTGCCAGAGCTGCACCGCATAATAAGCATGCAGCACCAGTTGCGCGACGACCAGCGCGGCGATCATGCCGCCGATGCCGAACCGGGTGACGAGCGGATAGACGACGATCACGCTCGCGATCGTCGAGAGCAGGTAGGAGACGAAGATCGCTCGCGACCGGCCGGCCGTCCTGAGCGCGACCCGGATCGGGATGCCGATGAAGGCCAGCAGGTAGATCAGGCACATTCCGCGCAGGATGCCGCCGAGCGGGACCAGATCGGCCCCATAGAGCAGCCCCATGAGCGTGCCGGGAAACAGGATGAGCGGGCTCAGCACCGCCAGCACCACCAGCAATCCACCGGCGGCGACACGGATCAGATTGCGGCGGAGCGCCGGCAGACCGCCATCGCGAAACGCCAGCGTCGCCTGAACGGGAATCGTATTCTCGACCGAGATGAAAAGGATGTTGAGTACGCCCACCACATTCTGCGCCGCACGCAGAGCGCCGGCCGCCCACGTGCCGAGGAGCGACGAGGAGATCAGCAGCAGCAGGTTCTGCCCGGCCCATTGCAGGATCGCCGACGGCATCAGCCACCGCGACATCGCCCAGTTCTCGGCCAGGATCCGCCGCACCTCACCCAGGTTGCCGCCCAGGCCGTAGCGGATCGCGCCCCAACCCGTGCCGATGACATAGCTTGCCGCAACTGCGAGCATCGCCACCGGCAGGGTCAGCACGCCGAGCAGGCTGGCGGTGATGATCGCCGCCACTTGCGCCACGCCGATCGCAACGTCGATGACGATGAGCGTGCCATATTGGCGATAGGCATAGTAGCTGCGCCTATAGAAGTCCTGGGCCTGGTAGAGGAAGGTCATCGCCGCCAGCAGCAGTACCGTCTCCGGCGTCGGCCAGCCCGGCAGCAGGGCGGCGGCAACCAGCAGGATCAGCGCCAGCAGAACTGCGGAGACCGCGCCGAAACCGAACTGGATCAGGCTGTACGCCTGCACGTAAGCGCGCCGGTCTTCCGGCGCCACCTTGGGGCCGTGGGTCATGAGCGGCGAGATGATCGCAGCCTGCTGCAGGGTCACGGCGAGCAGCAGACCCGAGTAAAGCAAGACGTAATAACCATAATCGCGCAATCCAAGCAGTCTTGCGAGTGCCAGTCCGGTTACGAAACTGGTGCCGCTGACCACCGCTTGATCCACGAAGGGCAAAAGCCGCAGCAATCCGCCTTTGAATTTCGCGCGCATTCGCCTACTCGCTGCCCCCTTCGGACGCGGCCTTGCTATCATGAGTTCGGTATTGCAAGCACCGCAGTGCAGCAAACGGGGGCAGTACAGGCTTGGTCAGTAACTCGGATCCGTTGCCGGCCAAGCGGCTCTCGATCATTGGCACGCGGGGCGTGCCGGCGGCGCATGGCGGGTTCGAGACGTTCGCCGCCCGGCTGGCACCATGGCTGGTCGGCCGCGGCTGGCACGTCACCGTCTACTGCCAGCTCGACGGCCACGGCGCGGTGACCGAGGACGACTGGCAGGGCGTCCACCGGGTCAACATTCCCGTCGACCGGCCAGGCGCTGCTGGCACCATCGAATTCGATTGGCGAACCGTCACCGAAGTGCTCCGGCGCCCGCGTTCGACGGTACTGACGCTCGGCTACAACACGGCGTCCTTCACCCTGCGGCTGACCGCCGCCGGCTTCACCAATATCGTCAACATGGACGGCATGGAGTGGAAGCGAGCCAAGTGGAAGGCGCACCAACGCGCCTGGCTGTGGCTCAACGAACGTGCCGCCGCTCGCTACGGCACCCACCTGATCGCCGATCATCCCGAGATCGAGCGCTACCTGCACAGTATCGCGCGACCCGCCAAGACGACCATGATCCCCTACGGCGCCGACGACGTCTCGGATTGCGATCCGGCGCCGCTCGCCGCACTCGGGATGGCGCCGGGCCGCTTCCTCTCGGTGATCGCGCGGCCCGAGCCGGAGAACAGCTTCCTGGAGATCGTCCAGGCGTTTTCGGCGCGCCAGCGCGGCGTCAACCTGCTCGTGCTCGGCAAGTTCGATCGCGAGGGCAATCCTTATCACCGCGCCGTGGTTGACGCCGCCTCGCCGGAAGTGATCTTCCCGGGGGCGATCTACGACGCCGCCACCGTCGCCGCGATCCGTGCGCATGGGGCCTTCTACGTCCACGGCCATCAGGTCGGCGGTACCAACCCGTCTTTGGTCGAGGCGCTGGGCGCCGGCGCGGCGGTGATCGCCCACGACAATCCTTACAACCGCTGGGTGGCGCAGGAGGGCGGCCGCTACTTTGCGGGCGAGGCAGGTTTCACGGCCGCGTTCGATCGGCTGCTCGATGCGCCGGCCGAGCAGGCAGCGATGCGCGCAGCCGCCCGGGCGCGCTATCACGAGCGGTTCGAATGGGAGCGCGTGCTCGCGGAATATGAAACGCTGCTCCTGAGCCACCTTTCACCGGCAGCGCAATGACCTTTCCCCGCGATGGCGAGCGGCCCGGACCAGCCTGGCCGCCGATCCGCCATGTCACGCTCGGCAAGGCCAACCCCGAACGCCCCAACGGGGTCAACGTCGTCGTGCACAATCTGGCGCTGGCCGGCCGCCGTGCCGGTGCCGACGTGGAGGTCTGGGGCCTGACCCACGACACCACCAACAACAGCCTGCCGCGGGCCTACCCGCTGCGCCTGTTCCGGCGATCGCGGCTCCGCTTCGCCCTCGGCCGAGAGCTTCGGGCGGCGATCGCAGCGAGCAGCCCCGATACGGTGTTTCACATGCACGGCGTGATGAACCCTGAATTCTACGGCGTCGCGCGAGCCCTGGCCGCCGCCGGTCGGCGCTGGATCGTGTCGCCGCATGGTGCCTACAATGCCGCGAGTCTGCGTCATCGCCAGCGCCGCAAGCGCGTCTTCATCCGGCTGTTCGACCGTTTCCTGGTCGGCCGGGCCGCAGCGATCCACCTGCTGGCCGAGGACGAGGCGGACGGCGTACGCGCCTGGATCCCGCTGCCGCGCGCGATACTCCTGCCGAACGGCCAGGATGTTCCGGATACCGGCACGCGGGCCGACCCGGGCAACGTCGCACCGGTGTTCGGCTATGTTGGCCGGCTCGCCGCCAGGCAAAAGGGTCTCGACCTGCTACTGGAAGGCTTCGCCGCCTATCGCGCGGCGGGTGGAACGGGCATGCTCTCCATCGTCGGCGGCGGTAGCGAACAGGCGGATCTGGAGGCGTTGGCGAAGCGGCTCGATCTCGGCACGGCGGTCCGCTTTGCCGGGGCCCGCTTCGGCGACGAGAAGGTCGCGCTGGTTGCCGGCATGGACTGGTTCGTCCACACCTCGCGGTGGGACGGCATACCGATGGCTGCGCTCGAGGCGGCGGCGACCGGCTGCCCGCTGCTCGTCACCCCGGCGACGAACATCGCCGCCGACGTCACCCGCTGGCAGGCGGGGCTCGCGCTGACCGACAACAGCCCGGAGGTCATCGCCGCCGGCTTGGCCGAGGCGGAACGCCTTCACGGTGCCGGCACCACCGGGACGATGGGGGCGAACGCGCAGGCCATGATTCGCGAGGACTTTTCTTGGGACACGATCGTCCGCCGCTTCGCCGGCGAACTCCAGGGCCTCAGCTAGATCGACATGTCGTCCTGAATCGGTGGCTGGGGCAGATTGAACCCGGTAGCGTTGGGTGAACTGCCGGGGCTTACTGGCGCAGCGTCAGAATACGCTGCATTTGCGCCAGGTAGGCCAGCATCCCGGTCTCGGCGACCTCGGTCAGTTCGATGAACACGCGGCGGCCGTCATTGCTGTCGGCGACACGCTCGAACAGCTTGCCGTCGGTCAGGGTCTTGATCCACCTGAGCGCTGTCGTCGGCGGCACCGCCGATGCAATGCACAGGCTCGATACGGCAACCATGCGCCCTTCCAGGCGCGCGGCCGTCAGGTCGAGCAGCATGTCCCAGGCCGGATCGGCGAACAGATCGGCCGGGAAGAACTGCTCCCGCAGACGACGCACACGGATAATCGCGCGGATCAGCGCGGCATCACTGGTCTGGCCAGCCGGTGCTCGAAGGCCGTTGCCGTTACCGATGCCGCGACCGGAGTCTTCACTTGCGAGGGTGGCCAGCGTCTTGGCAATGCGCGCGACCTCGTCGGCGAGTTCCTTCAACCCCGAGCCGACATCGGCCAGCGACTCCGTCTTCTTCTGGATCGCCGCAGTCACGGCGGCGGACCGTTCGGACGCAGTCGGCTCACACAAAATGGCGACCTGCGCCGACCCGATCGCGGCGGCAGCGGCATCGACGAGTTCCATCGGCACGACGACTACGGCGGCGAAGCTTCCGCGCGATGCGCCGCGATCGATCTCGGCGAGCAGCGCATCGAAGGCAGGTCCGGAGTCGCCGCGCACATCGACGACGACCGCGGCGAGCTTCACCTGCACGGCCAGCCGCTCGACGGCATCGGCGATCGAGACGACCGCCCCGATCCGGCCGCCGGCATCCTCCACCGCCTGTCGCATCGGGACGCTGCCCTGGACGTCGTCGGTGAAGATCAGCACCGTCGGAAGGTCGGAATACTCGATCGTCATCGCCCTGGTACTCGTGGCCATTGCGTCCCCCTTCATCGGTGAAGCGTCGGACCGGCTTGGCACCCTGTCACGTTCCGCATCCCATGCACCCGATAATGCGGGAAAGGTGAATCTTTCGAATGCCAAAAGGAAGCGAAATGTTCCGCTTGAGCAACGGAACCGGTGCTTCGGGCCACCCGTTAAGCGCGGCGCATTCCAGGAGAAATCAGATGGCCGGCAAGTATGAAAGTCGCAATGTCGAGGGCCATCACCCCGTGGCGTCGGACGATCCGCTCGCGCTGCGCATTCTAAAGGAAGAGCACCACGTTTTTCGGCGACTGTTCGATCAGGCGGAGGACGCCTTGGATAGCGAGCGGGTGAAGATCGCCAACGAAATCTGCCTCCGCCTGGAAGTGCACATGACGATCGAGGAGGAGATCCTCTACCCCGCGCTGAAGCCCGTCATCGGCGCGGACGAGATCAACGAGGGCATCGTCGAGCATGCATCCGGCAAGCAGCTGCTGGCGGAGATCGTCCAGCTCGACGGCACGGAGGAACTCTACAAGGCCAAGGTGCACGTGTTGGGCGAGGAGACGATCCACCACATCGACGAGGAGGACGAGGACCTCTTCGAGGATGCCAAGGCGGCCCATGCGGAAGGACGTGTCGATCTGGATGCGCTAGGCGAGCAACTGCGCGCCCGCCAGGCCGAGCTTTACGACACCGTCGTAAGCGAGGGCGACATTGGTGATACCGAGGAGGCCGAAGCGGAAGAGGTTCCGACGACCTGAAGCAGTCGGCTAGCTGAGAGCGGCCGACGATTATCGGCCGCTCAGCTGGAAAGCTGTCCGGCGCGGTAATCGCGCGGCGACATGCCGTACTTCTCCCGAAACACCCGGGCGAAGTGGGTGGCGTTGTTGAACCCCCAAGAGAAGGCGATCTCGGTGATTGTCCGCCGCGACCAGATCGGATCGCGCAACTGCTTGGCGCATTCCTCCAGCCGGCGTCGCAGGATCAGGTTCGATACCGTCTCCTCACCGGTCGAGAAGATAATGTGCAGGTAGCGCGGCGATATGCCGAACGCCGCCGCAACGCTGCGCGCAGAGAGTTCGGGATCGCGGAGATGCGACTCGACATGCCGCCGGATCTGGATCCGACGCGAGATCGATACCGCCGATTCCGCGACCTGCAGCTTGGCGGTGGCAATCCAGGACGCCGAGAACACGTCCATCACTGCCGAGGCGAGCGTATCGCCCATGGTCTCGGGGAGCTCGCGGGTGCGCGCTTCCTCCCAAATGCCGGCCAGCAGCGAGGAGGCCGTCGCTGCCATGCCATCGCGACCCGACAACTTGACGCCGAGCAGGTCATCGGGCGCAGGCAGGCGATTGGCGAGATCGCCCGCGGTGAGGATCATGACCAGCGTGGAGCCGTCCTCCTCGTGCCGCAGCGAATAGGGCATGGCGCTGTCGGTCAGGACCAGATCCCCACGGTCGAGCATCGACTCGCGGCCATCCTGGACGACCTTGAGCCGGCCTTTGAGTTGGAGGTGCAGGAAATAGGGGCGATCCCGCGTCTTGACGACGTGGCCCGGATTGCGCTGGATCGATGCTGCACTCGACCGGGCGTTAGCCAGCCAGGTGCTGCCGAGCCGCACGACATCCAGTTCAGCCTCGAAATGGTCGCGGTCGAGCGGCTTCGACTCCATCGGCGCGAAGACACTGCTGGCGACATCGTTCCAGTAGGCAACCTTGGAACCCGCCGGGACGCTCCGCGTGGAATAATGCTGCATCCACCCTCTCCAGAACCTTATTTTTTCGCTCTCAGCGGCCCTTAGCACCGGCCGGAAGCAAAGCGAAGGGATTCTACTGGAGCGCGCCTCCGCTCACGCCGCCTGCTCCTTCAGGCGGTCGCGAAGGGCGTGCTTCTGCACCTTGCCGGATGCGGTACGCTCGATCGCATCCGTGACCACGACCGTCTTCGGCACCTTGTAGCGGGCGAGCCGAGCATTGCAGTGGTCGATCACGTCCGCAGCCGTGATCGATGCGCCCGACCGCGGGATGACGAAGGCGCAGCCGACCTCGCCCCAGCGCTCGTCCTCGACCCCGATGACGGCGACCTCGCCGACTTCGGCCAACTCGGTGATCGCCGCCTCGACTTCGGCCGGATAGACGTTCTCGCCGCCCGAAATGTACATGTCCTTGATCCGGTCGACGAGCGTGAAGTAGCCATCGGCATCACGGAAGGCCGCATCGCCGGTCTTGAACCAGCCGTCCTCGAACGCCTTCGCATTGAGCTCTGGCCGCTCCCAATAGCCCGTCGAAACCGGTGCGCCGCGGATCCAGATCTCGCCCACTTGGCCGTCCGGCAGGGTGGCGCCATCCTCACCGACGATCTTCAGCTCGACGCACAAGTGCGGCACGCCCGACGAGCCCGCCTTGCTGCGCAGCAGTTCGATGTCGCCGATCGGCAGCGCGGTGGAGGAGCAGGTCTCGCTCATCCCCCAGCCGTTGGCCATCATCACGCCATCGTCGAGCCAGCGGCGGTGGTGGGGCTCCGGGTTCGGCGAGCCGCCGGTGATGTAGGCGGTCAGGCGCTGCAACTTCGTCCCGTCGAAATCCGGCAGCTGACGCATCAGCATAGCCATCTGCGTGACGGAGAAATAATGGGTGATGCCCAGTTCCGGATCGGCAAGCCGCTGGTAGGTCAACGTCGCATCGAACTTCTGGCTGATGCGCAGCGTACCGCCGATGATCAGGCACGCCCAGCTCGCCCCGAACAGGCCCGCGGTATGGAACAACGGCATGTCGATCAGGAAGCCGGAGTTCACCGTCACATGCGTGCCGAGCGCGAGGCCCAGGCCACCGGTGAAGCCGTTCAGCAGGGTGACCAGCGCGCCCTTCGGCCGGCCGGTCGTGCCCGAGCTGTAAAGGATCGTGACGACCCGCTCCGGATCGAGCCGGGCACCGATGCCGACATCCTTCGGCTCCGGCGCCGCCGCCATCGCTTCCGCCAGTTCGTCGCGGTCGTCGCCGATGCGGATCGTGGGACAGCCGGGATCGGCCGGCACCAGCGCGTCGAACTGCCCTTCATGGATCAGCAGCGACGGCCGGCAATCCGAGATCAGGAAGGCGATCTCCGGCGCGGCCAGCCGGAAGTTGAGCGGAACGAATATCGCGCCCGACCGGATACAGGCGAGCTGGACGAACAGCATCGCGGCGGAGTTGCGACTGACCATCGCGACGCGCTGCCCCGTGGGTTCGGCGATCCGGTCGCGGAGCACGGTTTCGGCCCGGCGCGCGGCGGCATCGAACTCTGCGTAGGTCCAGTTACGGCCCGTCGCGAACTCGCTCGCGGCCAGTTTGCGCGGCATCGTGCGCGCGTGGTGGGCGATGAAATCCAGGATGATCGGCGTCATGGGCGTCCTCTCGGGGGATCCCGCGCGGGTTAGGATCAACCTTGGCGCAGCGTCAACTGTCCGCGGTGCGGCGTGCGTCCCGATAGGTCTTGCGGCGCAGTTCCTCGAACACCAGCCGGTGCGGATCGATGCCGCCAGGTTCGGGAAAGGCGCTCAGGATTTCCTCGAACAGTTCGCGCAGCTCGTCGCGGAACTCGGCATGCGGGAAGATGTAGAGCCGGTTCTCGTGAATGCCGCCGATCACCGTTTCGGCAAGCTCGTCAGGCTCCATGCCGGCTTCATGCAGACGGGACAGGCACTCGAGGAATTCGCGGTTGGCCTCGGTCTCTTCGGGCTTCACCCGATCCGGGCGGGCAAGCCCGCTCTCCAGCAGCGGCGATTTGACCAGCCCCGGACACAGGCACGACACGCCGATGCCGTGAGCGACCAGGCTCCAGCGCAGGCTCTCGGTGAGCCCCCGCACCGCAAACATGCTGGCGGTGTAGATGCCGGCGCTCGGACCCGCCAGGAAGGCCGCCATAGAGGCGGTGTTGACGATGTGTCCGCCTGCCCCCCGTGCCTTCATCCGCGGCACGAAGGTCTGGCAGCCGTTGATCGTGCCGTGCAGGTTGATGCCGAGCAGCCAGTCCCAATCTTCGTAGCTGCACTCGTCGATTGGCTCGAACAGGTTGACCCCGGCGCAATTGCACAGGATCGACACCGGCCCGAGCCGCGCCTCGGCCTCGTCGGCGGCGGCAGCGAAGCCGGCCCGGTCGGACAGGTCCAGCTTGAGCGCGATCAGGTTGGGGCTGTCTAGCCGTTCGATCGCCCGATCGCAGAAGTCCTGGCGACTGTCGGCAATGGCGACCTTCGCACCGGTCTCCAGGAGCTTCCTGGCAACGCCAAGGCCGATGCCGCTGGCCCCGGTGACGAATGCCGTCCTGCCCGCAATGTCCTTCATGCCCGCCCTTTGCCTGCCCGGCCGCACCGGCGCTGCGACGGTCGGCAAGCATCGCGGCACGCGAAACCGGCTCCCCTGTCGCTGCGCCTGCCGCTGCCTCTCCCGATGCCGACGATCCCGCCCCCGTCGTTCGACTGCTCCACTGCGCGCGAAGCCAGACGGAACCGCCGCCGGCCATCGGTCGCCAGCAACGTTTCGTCACAACCGGCGCGGCGGGCCCGCGCCTCACTCCACCGCGTAGAGGTCGATCAGCACCCGGCTCGGCTCGCGCGTCCCGACCCCGATGAACAAGCGGGTGGTCAGCTCCTGGAGCGCGGGCGCGGCGGTGGTGATCCGCACGGCCGTCCGGAAATAGACCAGCGCCGGATCCACCGGTTCCCCAGCCAGCAGCCGCCGCATCGTCTCCGGCGATCCAGACCGGACGCCGCGGCTTATCACCTCGACCATGTCGCCGGCGTCGCTGCGGATCGCATAGTGCGCCTCCAGCTCGGTCGTGCCGCCGGGCAGGATGCGCTGCCAGTCGGTTCCACCCGGTACCACCGTGCCGGAAAGCCGGCCGCTGGCCGTGCCGCTCAGGATCGGCACGCAGCGCCGCTCAAAGCCTTCCGAGGTGCCGAACAACAATGGCTTGTCGACGGCGACCGCGATGCGGACCCACGGTTCGGTAGACAGTCCGATCATGCCAGCAGTCTCGCTCCCTCTCGCTCGCGCGGGCGCCGCCGTGAGCGTCGCGGCCGCAATGCCGCCGGCCAGCACGGACCGGCGATCGGTCATCGCCTAGTGCGCCATCGCCTTGACGATGTCGTCGACCATCTTCTTTGCATCGGCCAGCAGCATCATCGTGTTGTCCATGTAGAACACGTCGTTGTCGACGCCGGCATAGCCGACGCCGCCCATCGATCGCTTCACGAACAGGACCGTCTTGGCCTTTTCCACGTCGAGCACCGGCATGCCGTAGATCGGCGATGACTTGTCGGTCTTGGCAGCGGGATTGGTGACGTCGTTGGCACCGATCACGAAGGCGACGTCGGTCTGTGCGAATTCGGAGTTGATGTCTTCGAGCTCGAAAACCTCGTCGTAGGGCACGTTGGCCTCGGCGAGCAGCACGTTCATGTGCCCCGGCATCCGGCCGGCGACCGGGTGGATGGCGTACTTGACCCGAACGCCCTCCTTCTTGAGCAGGTCGGCCATTTCGCGGAGAGCGTGCTGAGCCTGTGCCACCGCCATGCCGTAGCCGGGCACGATGATGACCTGCTCGGCCTGGCTCATCAGGAAGGCGGCGTCCTCGGCGCTGCCGCGCTTCCACGGCCGATCGATCGCCGCCGCGCCGCCGCTCGGTCCCGTCTCGGCGCCGAAGCCGCCGGCGATGACGCTGATGAAGCTGCGGTTCATGGCCTTGCACATGATGTAGCTGAGGATCGCGCCCGACGACCCGACCAGCGCGCCGGTGATGATCATCGCCGTATTGTGCAGCGTGAAGCCCATCGCCGCTGCCGCCCAGCCGGAATAGCTGTTCAGCATGCTGACCACGACCGGCATGTCCGCGCCGCCGATCGGCACGATCAGGAGGAAGCCGATCGCAAAGCTCAGCAGCGTGATCGCGAAGAACACCCACGGGCTCTCGTCGACCAGGAAGTAGGCGATCAGCCCGAGGATCAGCGCCAGCACGGCCAGGTTGATGACGTGCCGTCCAGGCAGCAGGATCGGCTTCCCGCCCATGTTGCCGTTGAGCTTCAGGAAGGCGATCACGGAGCCCGAGAAGGTGATCGCGCCGATCGCAACGCCCAGCCCCATCTCGATCCGGCTCACCGGCAGAATGCGGATGATCGACGCACCGTAGATCGGCGTGATCCGCTGGGCGATGCCGAACGCCTCCGGGTTGAGGTAGGCGGCGACGGCTACCAGCACCGCGGCGAGGCCGACCAGCGAGTGGAAGGCGGCGACGAGCTGCGGCATCGCCGTCATCGCAATCCGCCGCGCGGTCAGGATGCCGATCGCGGCACCGATGCCGATCGCGATCAGGATCTCGGCGACCGTCGTCGGGTCGATCGCGGTGCCGATGCGCGGGACATGGGTCACCAGCGTCGTCACGACCGCGATCGCCATGCCGATGATGCCGAGGCGATTGCCGCGCTGGCTCGACGTCGGGCTCGACAGCCCGCGCAGCGCGAGGATGAAGCAGACGCCTGCGATCAGGTAGGCGAGCGCGGCCCAGGCAGGCGTCGCGGCGGCGGCTTCGTGCATTCCTACCCCTCTCACCGTCGCCCCTGCGGTGGCAGGGGCCTACCTCTCGGTCGGCACAGGATGCGCGCGAACGAGAGAGACTTCGCGCCCCTGCCTGGGCAGGAGCGACGCTATTTGACCGCCGGCCGCTCTTTCTTCTTGTACATGGCGAGCATCCGCGCGGTGACGGCAAAGCCGCCGAAGATGTTGACGCTGGCCAGCACGACACCGACCAGCCCCAGCCACTTGGACCAGCCGTGCCCGGCGTTACCCCAGTCCGTCGGCGCCGCGGCTGGCGCGACCAGCACCTGCGCCGCGACGGCGCTGCCGGTGGGTGAGACGCTGCGGTCGACGGCAACCGGTTCCTGCTCCGTCACGGTCAGGGTCGATCCGCCCAAGCCGCCCGACGACCCGGCGGCCGCGGCGATGAGCGCACCGACGATGATGACCGATGATATGGCATTGGTCACCGCCATCAGCGGCGTGTGCAGCGCCGGCGTGACCGACCACACGACGAAATAGCCGACGAAGCAGGCCAGCACGAAGATCGAGAGGATCGAGAGGAAGTCCATACGTCCGCTCCTTCGCCGTTCCGGCCTAAAGCCGCTGTGCGATCTCCACCGCGTTGCCCTCGGGATCGACCAGGTACATCACCTTGATGCCGAGCGGCTTGACCTCGGTGATGTCCAGAGCCGGCGCGATGCCCTTCGCCGCCAGCGCCGCCTTCACCGCGGCGATGTCGCGCGTTTCGAGCGTCACCTGGCTGAAGCCGCGGATGCCGGCATGGCGGGGCGGCGTCGCCCGCGCCGGTCCCGCCTCGGATCCGGCGACCGCGATAAGTTCGATCCGCTCGTTGCCGTTGACCAGCCAGCGCGCCGGCGTGCCGCCGCCGATCTTGGTGTCGACCGCGACCTTGAAGCCGAGATTGTTCACGTACCAGGCCGTCTCCGCCTCCAGATCGGCGACCGAGATCGCGACCATGAAGTGGTTGAACGCCATCGGGGCTGCGGACTTGGGCGCGGCACTGATGGCGGTCGGCACCATTGCCGCGGCGCCCGCGATGAGCATGGCTTGGGCGACAAACCGTAAGAGAGTGCGTGGCCGCAAGGCTAGCTCCTGTTCCTCCCGAGCACGCGCTCGGACATGATCTGCTGGATACGATAGGGATCGCTCTTGCGCGAGATCTTGGCTTCGATCGGCGCGCTGGCACCGGAGATCCAGATCTTCATGTCGGCGTCCAGATCGAAGCTGCCGGCGGTTTCGATCGAGAAGCGAACGACGGATCGCCAAGGCACGCTGAGATGGTCGACCTTCGACCCGGTCAGGCCCTGCACGTTCACGTACAGGAGGCGAGCGTCCGTCAGCAGGATCGAATCTCGGACCGTTCGGAAAGCGGCCAGTACCGTCTCGCCATCGAGCAGGATGCGCTGAAATTCCACAGCCGCCTGGGCGACGTCCATGTCGCCGGCGCTGAACAGGCCCATCAGCCGAGGAGCCTTGCGTTGACGACGGCGCCCGCTCGGGTGAGCCGGATCGCCTCGCCGATCTCGTCACCTTCGGGAAGCACCGGCCTGCCGGCTTCCTTGTCCCAGAAGGCGCTCAGAAAATTGTAGAGGTTGCGCGAGAATAGCGCGCTCGCGTCCGCCGCCAGACGGCTCGGCACGTTGCGGTGGCCGACGATCTTGACGCCGTGCCGCTCGACCACCTCCCCCGGCACCGCGCCCTCGACGTTGCCGCCCTGCTCGACGGCCAGATCGACCAGAACGCTGCCCGGCTTCATCGTCGCGATCTGCGCGTCGCTGATCAGCCGTGGCGCCGCGCGCCCCGGAATCAGCGCGGTCGTGATGACGATATCCTGCTTGGCGACGTGGGCGGAGACGAGTTCGGCCTGCGCTTTCTGATATTCCGGCGACATCTCGGTCGCGTAGCCGCCGGATCCCTCGCCTTCGATGCCCTTCACGTTCTCGACGAAGATCGCCTTGGCGCCGAGGCTCTCGATCTGCTCCTTGGTCGCCGAGCGCACGTCGGTGGCGGAAACGACCGCGCCCAGCCGCCGCGCCGTCGCGATCGCCTGCAGGCCGGCGACGCCGACCCCCATGACGAACACCCGCGCCGCGCTGATCGTGCCGGCGGCGGTCATCATCATCGGAAAGGCGCGGCCATATTCGGCCGCCGCGTCCAGCACTGCCTTGTAGCCTGACAGGTTCGACTGCGATGACAATATGTCCATCGATTGCGCACGGGTGATCCGCGGCATGAACTCCATGGCCAGCGCTTCGAGCCCGAGCGATGCATAGGTATCGACCCGCGCCCGCTCGCCGAAGGGATTGAGGGCCGCAACGAGCCAGGCGCCCTGCTTCACCCCGCCGAGCGATTCGGAGGCAGGCCCCTGCACGCCGAGCAATATGTCGGCATCGGCGATCACCATCGACCGGTCAGCGACTTGCGCGCCGGCGTCGGCATAGCTTTGGTCGGCGAGAGATGCGGTTGCGCCCGCGCCGGTCTCGATCGCGACGGTCGCGCCAAGGGCGACGAACTTGCGCACGGTTTCGGGCGTGGCGGCGACGCGACGTTCGCCGCCGGCGGTCTCCCGAAGAACCGCTATCTTCAACGGCGCGCTGCTAGCTGGCGATCAGGAGGACGACGATCGCGGCAACCACGACGCTGATCGCCGTGCCGACCTTGAACAGCGAGATGAAGCCCGAATAGGTCTTCTCGTGCGTCTTATAGTCCATACGCGCGCCACCGTCCGCCGCCATCTGCATAGTCCCGTTTGTCGTTCCACCTTCTGTCTAGCCGGGCATGGCCCGCGCCTCAACCCCAACCGCACGCGCGCCACCCGGCGCTGCTTAATCCGGCCTTTACCTCCTGCCGGTAGAGCTACCGCTCCATTTCGGGACGGAATCAACGATGCCGCGAGAGGCCACGCGTACGCTGCTCCTGATCGACGACGAGCCGGCACAGCGCCGTCTGGTTGCGGCGATCGGTGCCCGAGCCGGCTGGCGGATGGTCACCGCCGCCGATGCCGACACCGCCATGGCGCTGCTGGCCGAGCAACCCATCGATGCCGTGCTGATCGATCAATGGTCGCCCGATCCCGACGGCGCCGCCCTGGTCGCAGCGATTCGCCGGGAGCGGCCGGCACTGCCGATCGTGATGCTCACGGCCCTGTCCTCGGTTGCGATCGCTGTCGAGGCGATGCGGGCCGGCGCCTCCGACTTCCTGGTCAAGCCGATCGCGCCGGACAAGCTGCTGGCGACGCTCGACGCCGTGACCGCCAAGGCGAATGCCGGCGAGTTGCGACCGCTGTCCGAAAAGATCGGCCAGGTCCTCGCCTTCGACGAGATCGTCGGATCGGAGCCAGGCTTCCGCGCCGCCCTCGCTATCGCTGCCAAGGCCGCGCGGGCCCGCGTGCCCCTGTTGATCGAGGGCGAGAGCGGCGTCGGCAAGGAGGTCGTCGCGCAGGCCGTCCATGCCGCCAGCCCGCGCGCCAAGCGCCCGCTGGTGATCGTCAATTGCGGCGCCATTCCCGCCAATCTCGTCGAGTCGGAGCTGTTCGGCCACGAACGCGGCGCCTTCACCGGCGCCTTCGATCGCCACATCGGCCGCTTTCAGCACGCCGATGGCGGCACGCTCTTCCTGGACGAGGTCGGCGAGCTGCCGTTCGACACCCAGGTCAAGCTGCTCCGGGTCCTGCAGTCGGGCGAGATCCAGCCGGTCGGCAGCCGCGTCACCCGGCAGGTCGACGTCCGCGTCATCGCCGCCACCAACCGCACCTTGCTCGACGAGGTCGCCGCCGGACGCTTCCGCGAGGATCTCTACTACCGTCTGGCGGTCGTGCAGGTGACGATCCCGCCGCTACGCCAGCGTGCCGCCGACATCCCCGCCCTCGCGCGGCATCTGCTGGCGCGCATCGCCCGTCAGCCGGGCATGCGGGGTCTCGGCATCACCGATGGTGCGCTCGGCATGCTGATGGGCTTTTCCTGGCCGGGCAACGTCCGCCAGCTCCAGAACGCGCTGTTCCGCGCTGCCGTGCTCTGCGACGGCGACGCACTGACTCCTGAGGATTTCCCGCAGATCGCGCACGAATCGATCGGCGGCGTGCGCGGCGCGACCGCCCGGCCGCTCGCGGGCGGGGTCACCCTGTTCGAGCCGAACGGTCACCTGCGCTCGCTCGACGCGATCGAGGCCGACGTCATCCGCCTGGCCATCGGTCATTATCGCGGCCGAATGACGGAGGTCGCGCGCCGGCTCGGCATCGGCCGCTCGACCCTCTACCGCAAGCTCGGCGAGCTCGGCATCGACAACGCCGCCTGATCCCGATCCCACATCAAGCAAGCAAAAGGAAAGGGCCGGGGATCGCTCCCCGGCCCTTCCTGTTTCGAGCAGTCGGGTAGGACTTAGAAGTCCATCCCGCCCATGCCGCCCATGCCGCCGCCGGGCATGCCGGCAGGCGCCTCGTCGTCGGCCGGCAGTTCGGCGATCGTGGCTTCCGTCGTGATGAGGAGGCCAGCAACCGAAGCTGCGTCCTGGAGCGCGGTGCGAACGACCTTGGTCGGGTCGATCACGCCGGCGGTGACCAGGTTCTCGTAGGTGTCGGTCTGGGCGTTGAAGCCCATCGTCGGATCGTTGCCCTCGAGCAGCTTGCCCGAGATCACCGCGCCGTCATGACCGGCATTCTGCGCGATCTGGCGAACCGGAGCGTAGAGCGCCTTGCGGACGATATCGACCCCACGGGTCTGGTCGTCGTTGGCGCCCTTCAGGCCCTCGATCGCCTTGGTCGCGTACAGCAGAGCCGTACCGCCGCCCGGGACGATGCCCTCTTCCACGGCCGCGCGGGTCGCGTGGAGAGCGTCGTCGACGCGGTCCTTGCGCTCCTTGACCTCGACCTCGGTCGAACCACCGACCTTGATGACCGCAACGCCGCCGGCGAGCTTGGCAAGACGCTCCTGGAGCTTCTCCTTGTCATAGTCGCTGGTGGTGTTCTCGATCTGGCGGCGGATCGCCTCGACACGGCCCTTGATCGACTCGGCTTCACCGGCGCCATCGACGATGGTCGTGTTGTCCTTGTCGATCGTGACACGCTTGGCGGTGCCCAGCATGCCGACGGTGACGCTCTCGAGCTTGATGCCCAGATCCTCGGAGATCATCTCGCCCTTGGTCAGGATCGCGATGTCCTCGAGCATCGCCTTGCGGCGATCGCCGAAGCCGGGCGCCTTGACGGCCGCGACCTTCAGGCCGCCGCGCAGCTTGTTCACCACGAGCGTGGCCAGAGCCTCGCCCTCGATGTCCTCGGCGATGATCAGGAGCGGACGACCCGACTGGACGACGGCTTCCAGGATCGGGAGCATCGCCTGCAGGTTGCTGAGCTTCTTCTCGTGGATCAGGATGTACGGATCGTTGAGCTCGACCGTCATCTTCTCCGGGTTGGTGATGAAGTAAGGCGACAGGTAGCCGCGATCGAACTGCATGCCCTCGACGACATCGAGCTCGAACTCGAGGCCCTTGGCTTCCTCGACGGTGATCACGCCTTCCTTGCCGACGCGCTCCATCGCCTCGGCGATCTTCTGGCCGACGACTTCGTCGCCATTGGCCGAGATGATGCCGACCTGGGCGACTTCGTTGGTGCCGGCGACCGGCTTCGAACGCGCCTTGATGTCCTCGACGACCTTCAGGACGGCGAGGTCGATGCCGCGCTTCAGATCCATCGGGTTCATGCCGGCGGCGACCGACTTCATGCCCTCGCGGACGATTGCCTGAGCGAGCACGGTCGCGGTGGTGGTGCCGTCACCGGCGATGTCGTTGGTCTTCGAGGCCACTTCGCGCAGCATCTGCGCACCCATGTTCTCGAACTTGTCCTTGAGCTCGATCTCCTTGGCGACGGTCACGCCGTCCTTGGTGATCCGCGGCGCGCCGAACGACTTGTCAATGACGACGTTGCGGCCCTTGGGGCCGAGCGTCACCTTGACGGCGTCGGCGAGGATGTCGACGCCGCGCAGAATGCGCTCACGGGCGTCACGCGAAAACTTGACGTCTTTCGCTGCCATGTTGTGTGTTCCTCTAGCTAGATGATCTGAAATTCAGGCGCGGAAGTTCAGCCGACGATCCCGAGGATGTCGCTTTCCTTCATGATCAGCAGGTCTTCACCGTTGATCTTCACCTCGGTGCCGGACCACTTGCCGAACAGGATCTTGTCGCCGGCCTTGACGTCCAGCGGGGTGATCTTGCCGTCATCGGCCTTCAGGCCGCCACCAGCAGCGACGACTTCGCCTTCCTGCGGCTTTTCCTTGGCGGTGTCGGGGATGATGATCCCGCCGGCCGTCTTTTCCTCGGCCTCGACACGGCGAACGAGCACGCGGTCGTGCAACGGACGAAAGTTCATGGGCGCCACCTCTTCCAATCGCGCGTCCGCCGGGGCCCTGCGCCACCGTCGTCCGTGCGGGTTGTTGAAACTCTTAGCACTCGCCCTTGGTGAGTGCCAGACGCCATATGTTGCGCCTTCCCCGGCCTGTCAACCGCACAGCCGCGGTTGGGCGGCCATGCGGCAGTTGCGCACGGCAGGGCGAGCGGCCACTGCGCCGCTGCCATGTCGCCTGCTGATTCCCCACCCCGCGCCGACCGTATTCGCGGCATCCGTTTGCGGGTCGTGTCGATCAGCTGCTTCGCGCTGATGGCGGCGATGGCGAAGCTCGCCAACAGCCGCGGCGCGGGAACGCTCGAGATACTCTTCTACCGCAACGGCATGGCCCTGCCGGTGATCATCGGCGTGCTGCTCGCCGGTCCCGGGCTGCGCTCCGTGCGGACGAGCCGGCCGTGGGCGCATCTCTCCCGCGCCGGCATCGGCATCGGCAGCATGCTGATGACCTTCCAGGGTCTCGCGATGCTACCGCTGGCCGATGCCAATGCGATCGGCTTTTCCGCGCCCTTGTTCGCGACCTTGCTGTCCGCGCTGATCCTGTCCGAGCCCGTCCACCGCCACCGCTGGACGGCGATCGCTATCGGCATGGTCGGCGTCCTGATCGTCATGCGGCCGGGCGGGCACCACGCGCCGCTCGCGGGCTTGCTGATGGCGCTGGGCGGTGCCTTCTCCAGCGCGTTCGCGACGATCACGATCCGCCAGATCGGCGCGACCGAGCCGGCGACGACGACCGTCTTCTGGTTCACGCTCGCTGGCACGATCGCGACCGCACTGGCGATGCCGTTCGCCGCGCGAGGCCACGATCCGCTGACGTGGGGCGCTCTCATGATGACGGGCCTGGCCGGCGGCGCCGCACAGGTGGCGATGACATCATCGTTGCGCCACGCGCCCGTGTCCGTCGTGGCGCCATTCGACTATCTCAGCCTGCCGTGGTCGATCTTCTACGGCTGGCTGCTCTTCTCCGCGGCGCCATCGGGCACGACGCTGGCCGGCGGGTTGCTGATCGTGGCGAGTGGGCTCTACACTGTTCACCGCGAGCGCAAGCTGCACCTCGCCGCCAACGCGGCGGGCGCCACTCCGCCGGTCTCCTGAGCCCCCCGAGGCTCTAGCCGCGCCCGATCAGCCGCTGGGCAATCCGGTCTGCCACCACCGCGGCGGGATCGCCCGTCTCGGCGCTTTCCTGCCACACCTGTTCGAGGCGAGCCGGTATTTGCGCGACCCGCGCCTCGACCCCGGCGCGGTCGCTCTGGCCGAGATATTCCAGCGCGACGTTGATGATGCCGCCCGCGTTGATGACGTAATCCGGCGCATAGAGAATGCCGCGGGCGTGCAGCCGGAAGGCATCGGTCGGCGTCGCCAGCTGGTTGTTGGCGGCCCCGGCGACGATCGGCGCGGCGATCGCCGGGATCGACGCCTCGTCGAGCACCGCACCAAGCGCGCAGGGGCTCAGCACGTCCGCCTCGATACGCAGGATCTCGTCGGCCGACACTGCCTTGCCGCCGATCGCCTCGGCCAGAGCCGCCGCGCGTGCCGAGTCGACATCGGCGACGGTCAGTCGCGCACCCGCCGCCGCGAGCAACTGGGCGAGCCCGCCACCGACGCTTCCGACGCCCTGTATCGCGACGTGGACGCCGTTCAGGTCCTCGCGGCCCATACCGCGCGCGACGGCCGCCTTGATGCCGAGGAACACGCCGAGCGAGGTCATCGGGCCGGGATCGCCGCCCGCGGCGTCCGCCGCAACCGGCAGGCCGGCGACGTGCCGGGTTTGTCCGCGAATCGCGACCATGTCGGCGTCGGACATGCCGACATCCTCCGCCGTGACGTAGCGCCCGCCCAGACTGTCGATTGCGCGTCCGAAGGCGGCGAGCAGTTCCGGCGTCTTGGCGCGGTTCTCCGGCGCCAGGATCACGCCCTTGCCCCCGCCCATCGGCAGGCCGGCCATGGCATTCTTGTAGCTCATGCCCCGTGACAGTCGGAGCGCGTCGGTGATTGCCTCCTCACCGTCGGCATACCGCCAGAACCGCGTGCCGCCCGCCGCCGGCCCGAGCGCGGTGGAGTGGATGGCGATGATGGTGCGCAGACCCGATGCCGGATCGTCGAACAGGTGAACGCCTTCATGGGCGTCGAAATCGGGATAGTCCCAGAGCGACGACATCGCGCGGGTCCTTCGTGCAAGCGGGATAGGGTTCGGGCGGGGCGGCGGTGCCGCTGGGGCGATCGACGGGGATTGAACCCGCAACCTCCGGTACCACAAACCGGCGCTCTAACCAATTGAGCTACGACCGCCACGGCAGGCCCGAGGCGCGACGCACATAGGTCCGGGTGGGGGGAAGCGTCAAGGATCGCGACCCTCTCGGCTAGCAGCCCCCCAAGAATAAGTTTCTGGCGGAACGTCGCGCGTCACGCGAACGGCCCCGGATGGCGAGGCGTGGGGGTCGGCGCCCGGGGGTTGCCGTGGACGCGATGAACGGACAAGAGACACCGGGTGCTATCCCAGCGAACCCGCTACGCCATCCGTGCGCTCCTGCATCTCGCCGACCATTATGGCGAAGGCCCGGTTCAGCTCGGCGCGATTGCCGAGGCGCAGAACATTCCCGCCAAGTTTCTGACCGTGATCCTGTCGGAGATGAAGCGCGCCGGACTGGTCGAGACGATGCGCGGCAAGGTCGGCGGCTACTGGCTCGCCCGGCCACCGGCGGAAGTGACATACGGCCAGATCGTGCGACTGACCCGCGGATCGCTGGCGCTGCTGCCCTGCGCGGCGCGACTCGCCTACGAACCCTGCGAGAATTGCATCGACGAATCGCAATGCCGGCTCCACGCGGTAATGCTCGCGGTGCGCGACGAGACCGCGCGGCTGCTCGACCGGATCACGCTGGCCGAGCCGCTGTCCGATCTTGCCGACCTGCACCTGGTCTCATGATCACCGGCGTCGACCACCAGACCGCGGACTGCTGATCGTGGCCAGGGCTCTCACCGCAGGGGCGCCACCGGCGCGTGCCCGGCGCGGCTTCGGCAAGCGACGTTCGGTGCTTCCCGGCTTCGGCCTGACCTTCGGCTTCACGATCCTGTATCTCTCGCTGATCGTGCTCATCCCGATCTCGGCGGTGTTCGTGCGTTCCGCGGGCATGGGCCCGGCGGCATTCATAGACGTCGCCTTCTCGCCCCGTGCGCTCGCTGCCTATCGGCTGAGCTTCGGCGCATCGTTGGCCGCGGCCGGCATCAACGCCGTTTTCGGGCTGCTGATCGCCTGGGTGCTGGTCCGCTACCGCTTTCCCGGCCAGCGACTGGTAAGCGCGATGGTCGATCTGCCATTCGCCTTGCCGACCGCCGTCGCGGGCATCGCGCTGACGGCGCTCTATGCCGATACCGGCTGGATCGGCCGCTACCTGTCACCGCTCGGCATCGACGTCGCCTACACGCCGCTCGGCGTGGTCGTGGCGCTCGTCTTCATCGGCCTGCCGTTCGTCGTCCGCTCGGTCGAGCCGGTCCTGGCGGACCTCGGCGCGGACGTCGAGGAGGCGGCGGCGTCGCTCGGCGCCAAGCGCGGCCAGACCTTCCGCCGCGTCATCCTGCCCGCGATCCTGCCGGCCTTGCTGACCGGCTTCGCGCTCGCCTTCGCCCGCGGCGTCGGGGAATATGGATCGGTGATCTTCATCGCCGGCAACCAGCCGTTCCGTTCGGAGATCGCGCCGCTACTGATCGTCACCCAGCTCGAGCAATATGACTATCCCGGCGCGACCGCGATCGCGTGCGTGATGCTCGTCATCTCGTTCCTGCTGCTCCTGCTCATCAACCTGATCCAGATCTGGAGCAGGCGGCGGATGATCGGCTGATGGCGGGCGAAGCGGAATATCGCGCGCAGCGCGCGACCGGGGAGAGCCCGTGGGTGCGGCGCGGGCTGATCGGCCTGTCGCTGGCGTTCCTGCTCGTGTTCCTGCTGCTGCCGCTGATCGCGGTGTTCGGCGAGGCGCTGAGCCGTGGCCTCGCCCCGTTCTTCGCCGCGATGGTCGAGCCCGACGCGCTCGCCGCGATCAAG
>Ga0160473_100090_pt1 | contig 94808 bp, 86 predicted proteins | sample HID1975I_E11MG_FD_108217 | JGI IMG/M metagenome (GOLD analysis project Ga0160473, IMG submission 108217) | Enriched soil microbial communities from UW Madison campus, WI, USA - HID1975I_E11 MG | ecosystem: Environmental > Terrestrial > Soil > Unclassified | place: USA: Madison, Wisconsin...
AGCGCACCGTCAGCGGCCTGTGGGACCTGATCGGCAGGCTCGTCGATATCTTCAAGCCCGACGAATGTGCAAACTACTTCAAATCATGCGGCTATGAACCGGAATGAATGGAAACCGCTCTAAACGGCCCGCCCGGATTCCGACAGGGGACATCGCGGGCCGTAAATCCATATTCCGGACATCAATAGTGGCACTGCGCCTCCTGGCATCCGCCTTGAGGCCAGACTGCCGCCCTGCCCCGCTGTCGATGATGAGCGATCCTAGCCTTTCGCTTTCTGGCGCCAGTCCTCGCTAATCTGCGTCAAAGCCACGAGATCGGCCAACTTCTGCACCCCGTCGGCTTCCAGTTCGACACCTCGCCGCTCAGCGGCTTCGAGTTTCTGCGCCATCGTGCACAACGCCCTTTCCCGCACTATGCATTTCGCCTCTGCCGTGGCCGATGCCGTGCTTAGTGCAGCCATTTCGATGGCCTTGCTCGACAACTCCGCTCGCAAGGCGATACGCTCTTCAGCCATGAGATCAAATTGCTTCTGCAGTTCATCGCGTTGCTGCGCATGCGCAACTCCGGCCTGCCTCGCCTGCTCCAGAAGCTGTTCGGCATATGCAGCATCCAGACGGCTGACCTCTGCAGCCAACAGCACTTGTCGCTCCGCTTCCATGCGCACCATTTCCTGCGCCATACGCTGTGCATATTCATCTTCGATCCGGACGACTTCCCGGGCCACCACATCCTCTGCCAGCGCCTGCTCCCGGCGCAGACCATCATATTCTTCGCGCGCAAGTTGCAGGGCCTGATCCCTTTCTTGCAGGGCCTTATCTTGCGTGTTCCTTTCGCGCTCCAATTCATCAAGCTTCGCCTGCAGCATCGCCGCATGGCCTGCGGCAGCTTCAGCATCCGCCTTCGAAGTCGCAGCATCCCTGTGAAGGGCATGCCGCTCGTCCACAGCAGCCTGTCGTTCAGCCGACAATAGCCCCAGGCGCTCATCGCGCTCCGCGACTTGCGCTTTCGCCCAGATATATTGCGCTTCCAGCGCGATGAGAGAATTTTGCGTCGCGGCCATCGCCTGCGTCAGATGCTCACATTCATCCGTCAAGGCGGCGAGCTTTGCAGACTGCTCCACCGACATGGTATCCCATTTGGCTGCAGAGATCGACAATTCCTGATGCCTGTCCACCAGAGCCGCAGACTGCTCTCTCTCGGCCTTCAACTGCTCTTCCAACGCTTGGCGCCCTCGCCCCTCTGCCTCGCGCTCATCCGCCTCACGCGTGAGAAGCGTGCGCAAACCATCGACTTCAACCTGATAAGCGGATTGGGCCAATTGCCGAACCAGCGCATTACCCAAGCAGCGAAATTGCTGCTCGAGTACCGGGCCATTCTGCGGCTCGGCCAGGGATCTCGCCAATTTCTGCACTACCGCTGGCGGCTGCGACCCCGCCATCAACGCGACAAATCCACCACCATGCGCAAATTCGATATAGGGCCGCTCATCCTTGAGACTTTGCAACACATCACAAGCCTCAGGATCCGTCACCTGATCGGTGCCAGCCAGAAAAATCACGCCGTGCGCCGACATTTGCGAAAGCCAGGCCGAACGGATCGCTTCTAGCACGACAGTCGACAAAGGCTGTTCGACCAGCATGATATCGACGCCGCCCAGATCGAAAAAATCAGCGGCCTTGGCAGGATCAGAACAGATGAGGCGCGAAAACTCTCCATAATGAGCGGCGTTATGATCTTGGATCGCTTGGGGGACACGCGGGAAGGCGGCCCCGTCCTCCGCCGGCCATTGATCGATGCCGTAAAATTCGCTTCCCTCGCTCGACCGGAGCGCCTGACACATCGCAAAATAGGCGGTCCCGCGCCCAACCCCTAGACCAACGACCAATCGGGGATCGGTGACGTGGGCGAACCAGGCAAGAAATGGCACGTGCCCCAGGCAAGGCGACCGGTCGAGCCAGCGCGGCTCCCAGCACAAACCATAGGCTATGGGCTCCTGAAGCGCACTACTTTCCGCCACGACATGATCGATCATTGTAGAACGCAATTCTGTCGAAGAAGTGGGCTGCATATCGCACAAATCCAAAATCATCTGGCTTCAGCAAATTTGCTTCAGCTTCCAAAACGGGAAATAAAACCGGCAATCCGGCCTTTTTCATTACGGATCAAACATATTTCATGATCACGCAGATGATACATCATCGCCATTAGATGAAAATTCCGCCTGATACGTCTTTTTTTGAAGCACATCATACGCGGCATTCAGCGTTTCAAAATCCTGCCAGATCGCCAAACGCTTGGCCTGGGATTGCCGGACTTGCGCTTCAAGCTTGCCGATTTGCTCCTTCAAGCCGCCATTTTCCTGGCGCGCGATATCCAGAGCATGGAGCGCCTCATCCCGCTTGCGATGGGCATCTTTTCGGCGACTGGCCTGCTCGTCTGCCTGGACTACAAGGGCTTTCAGCTTAGCGGACAATTCCGCATTGCCCTTTTCCAGCGCCTGAATCTGCGCGCCCTGTGCGTCGCGCTGCGATGAAAACGCATCCATTTTCTGCTGGGCCGATTCCAACTTCCGGGCCAAATCGTCTCGCTTGCGATAAGCCTCCTTGCGACGCTCATCCTGTTCCTCGGCCTGGACCAGCAACGCGTCTTCAGCCTTCTTCTGATCGGCGCGCGCACTGTCCCGTTCGGCGACGAGCGCAGCCTTTTCTTCCTCCGCCACCTTCAGCAGCTTTTCCAGCTTTTCGCGCTTCTGCGCATTCGCAAGCCTTGCTGCTCTCGCCGCCTCCAACTCGGCGCCTTGCGCTCGTGTCAGGGCCTGCGCCTCAGCAAGCTCCTCACGCAACGTTTCACCAGCGGCCTCCCCCTCACACGCGCTCACATGTTCGTCGTCGCGCGCCTTTTTCTCCAGATCGAACAGAGCCGCTTGCAGTTCGGCGACCAACGCGACCTGTTCCTGTTCCGCCGCGCGCGCTGCAGCTTTATCCTTTGTCTCGCGCGCCAGTGCCGCTTCGAGTTCGGCCAGTTTCTGCTGAACAGCGTCAGCGGCCTTCTTCGCGCGCTTGACGGAATCATCGGCCCGGCGAGCCGTCTGGGCATTTTCCAGCCCCTGCCCCAGGCGGGAGAAAACCTGACGCGCCAACAGATAGCCTGGCATACCGAGTTTGAGATTCGCCAACTTTAACAGACGTTCGGACTGGCTACGCCCATGCAAGATTACCTGCAGGCCAGGACCGCTCTGAGAAAAGGCAATCGAGGGTCGATCCTGAACGAGACCATCGAAATATTGCCGCGCTTCCACACCTGCAGAATTGTTCTCGGGATCATGAATCACGATGATCGCACGGTCCGACAAAAGCGGCGCCCAGTGCGTCCGCACCGCCGCCATCAATTCATCGGTCAGCGACATATCGACCACGAGCAAATCGACTTGCTGCTCATGAGCATGCCGCGTTGCGCGCGCGACATCCTCGGTGGTGACGAACGAAAAATCGCCGTATAGCGTCGCCTGCTGTTCAGCCGGCTTGCCCGCCCAACTCTGCCCCTCTCCAACGATGCCCATACAAAGCGCTTCAAGGCCGAGCTTGTCGACAGCCTGGCAAAGCGACAGAAACCGAACGGGCTCGGCAAGGCCGATTTGAACGATCCGCACCGGCCGACTATCCTCGATCAGCCAGAAGAGGAACGGCAGATGGAGCATGCTGCCCTCTCCACCATCGTGGCGCGGCTGCCAGAATATAGCGCGGCTGGTCAGAGGAACGGGTAGTTCCGCCTGCAGCATGGGCGGCGCACTCCCCTCGTGCAGGAAGATATCGTTACCAGGCTCATAATGGGAATGTTCAGCCGTGTGATGAAGCCGGGCGGCAGTGTGGCGCTGTTGCTTAGCGGTCATAGGTCCTTCCATCCGTCTTCCCAGAAAAGGAAAAGAAACAAGAGAGTATCGGCGGCTCAGCTATACGGTCATTGGCATCCGACGTGAAGCGCCCAATTCCCGAAATAAATGAGGAGATTTCCTGATGATGGTGGTAGTTTCCCCACTTGGCAATGGTTACGACTTCCTCCGCTTCAGCGCCCAATCGCCCCCCCCCGCTACCGCATACCGTAGCGGCGCATCATAACATGATCGCTATTGCACTGCGCCGCAACATTCAGCAGAAAGCGAAGGCGCCTCTTCAGGCGAATGTAGTTTCGCGATATCGCGCATGACGGACACACCCGAGCAAGAACATGCTTGATGCCGTTGCACAAGCGAACAAATGATTTTAAAACGGCAGAAAATATGACTGAAACATTGCGCGGCAGCTTTGATGGGGTTCAGCAGAATAATCTCGTAGGATGGGCGCAGGACAGTGGGGTTTATCCTGTCGAAATCATGGCGCTGATCGATGGCGAATGCATTGGATTTTCGCTGGCGCAGGAACATCGGCGCGATCTGGAGGAGGCCGGCATCGGCGATGGCCGTTTCGGCTTCACCATCCCGATCCCCAATCAGTTTCTCACGGGCACCCCCCATCAGGTCGAATTCTGGATCAATGAAGGCGACGCCCGTTTCCTGTCTCCTTTTCAGTTCCAGGCCGATATCCAGGCAGCACATATCGGGAGAGCCGGGCAGTCATCCCAGTCGATACCCGCATCAACCCGCAGCAATGGCGAGTTGGACAGGAAGCAATCGCTCATTCCCCAGATCGACGCAAAAGCAGCGCTGTTCCCTCGCCTGCCGCGATCGCCGGAAGAAAATTCGCTGTTCAATGCGACAATGGCGGAACTGGACAAATTTTGCGGCCTATATCCCGCCACACCTTATTATGAGCGGCTTCGGCTGGGCGCACGCGGAACAACCCGGCTCGATTGCTTCATCGAGATACTCAACACTCTGCGGCGCGTGGATCGCGAACGGCAGGGCCAGAGGCCCAAGAGCGGCCCGCTCGTCTCCATCGTCATGCCTGCCCATAATCGACAGCATCTGATTGTCGACGCCATTCGGTCGGTCCTCGCCCAGAGCTATCGAAATTGGCAACTGATCATCTGCGATGATGCCAGCGCGGATGGCACTGTAGCGGCAGCACAACGGTTCGAAGATCCGCGGATCGAGATTGTGCGCCATTCGGAACGATCAGGCGCAGCGGCAGCACGAAATGCCTGCCTACGGCTCGCGCGCGGCGAAATCATTGCCTATCTCGATTCCGACAATGTGTGGCACCCTCGCTATCTGGAACTGATGCTGGAGACGTTCGCCCACTGGCCGGGCCACCAGTCCGCCTATGCCTCCTATTTCGATCTGGATATCAAGGCGAATTCAATCCGCATTCGAAAATCGGACATTTCCCGCTTTCATCTGGAAGACCAGGTGGCGATGCCCTTTGTCGACCTCAATTCCTTCATGCACAGGCGAACCCTCTATGATGTTCTGGGCGGGTTCGACGAGCGTTTGAAGCGCCGGCAAGATTATGATCTGATTGCGCGCTATTGCTGGCTACGCGAACCGCGGCTGATTCCATACAGCCTCAACCTGTACCAGCGGATTGCCAAGGCCGAGCAGATCACCCGGACTCAGAAGGACGATGTCGCCTCTCCCAGGATTGTGGCCGACAAAATCGCCTCCTATTACACAGATGGGCTGCCCGCGACCCTTCCATCCTGGATCAGGAAAGTCTCCATTCTTTCCTGGGACATGAGCCGCAACCATTTTGCCAAGGCCTATTGCGTAGCGGAAGCGCTCAGCAAACATGTTGAGGTCGAGCTGATCTCCTACCGCTTTTTCGAAAAGGCGTTCCAGCCACTGGCCGACCGAGAGCCCAGCTTTGAATGCAAATATTTCGAAGGCGACACATTTCCTGATTTTTTCAACAATTTCGCCCAAGGAATCGAGGCGATCACCGGCGATGTCATCTATGCAGTCAAGCCGCGCCTTACCTCGTTCGGCCTGGGCCTGCTCGCCAATTATCATACCGGCAAGCCCCTCATGCTGGAATGCAACGATCTCGAAACCGTCGTATCCCAGGCCAAAGCCAGCGACACTCATGTTACCCGGCAGTTGACCGATATCCTGACCGACCTAGGCAAGGCCAAGATCCCTCATGAACAGATTTGGTCGGAGATACTGGACCCCCTAGTTGCCGGCATTCCGACCGTCTTTACCCATAATATCAACCTCAACCTCCACTATGACCGACGCTGCCTGTATATGCGTAACGTCAAGGATCCCGCGCTGTACGCTCCCGGCATGTTCGACCGCGACATCACACGCCAAGAACTGGGCTTCACGGCCGAGGATCGGGTGATCCTGTTCGGCGGCCTTGTCCGTCGACACAAGGGCATCTTTGAACTGGTCAATCTGCTGACCGCTCTTGCCGATCCCCGTTACAAACTGCTGGTCGTGGGAAGTCGCGAAACGCCCGATTTGGCGACCCTGAGCAAGGAGATGAAGGATAACATCGTCCTCCTCCCCCCCCAGCCTCCAGAACGCATGGCTGCGATCAATCACGCATCCGACCTCGTGATCCTGTGGCAGGATCCTGAGGTTCCCGCCGGCCATTATCAAAGTCCTTATAAGATGTCGGACGCCTTCGCGATGGGGCCGGCTATCATTGCATCACCGACCAGCGACATGGCAGACTTTGCCGACCGTGGCCTGTTGCTGACGGTCCCCTATGGTGATCAGAAGCGGCTGATCAGCACCATAAGACGGGTCTTTGACCAGCCTGAACAGACCGCCGCTCGTCGCCAGCGTGCGCGCAAATTCTTCGAACGCGAATTTTCCTATGCCTCCGTCTTTCCCGCCTTCGCGCTAGGCGCGGCGACCCTAGAGCCGGATCGCGTCTATCCGGTCGCCGAACATTTTGCGCAGATCTTCAGCGAATTTCGGAAACGGCTGCTCTCTGAGCAGCGCACATGAAGATTGCGATCAAAAATCCTGCACCTTTGGGGCCGGACCTTCAAAAATGGGGGGATTATCATTTCGGCGTTGCCCTGGCCAATGCGCTTGAGAAGCTCGGCGCCAAGGTCGTGCAGCATTTCTGGCCTGAATGGGAAACGGACGATGATGAGGATCTCGTCATCGTTCTTCGTGGCAAGCGAAGCCATGAGCCATCGCCCAACAGACTGTCTCTCATATGGATCATCAGCCACCCCGGCACGATCAAATTCAGCGAAATTTCCAAATTCGACATGGTATATGTCGCATCAGAAACTCATTATAAGTCGATAACCAACGTCGGCGGATTGACGGTCGACATAGCGCGTCAATGCACCGATACGAGCATATTCTTTACCGATGGGTCCGACCATTTGCGACGCGACATTTCCTTCGTCGCGAACAGTCGCGGCATCAGGAGAGACATTCTGAACTGGGCGATCGGCGCGGGAACGCCTGTCCAACTGATCGGGCGACATTGGCATGCGCTTGGCCTCGAACATCTGGTACAGGCCCAATATGTCGAAAATGAGCAGCTACCCGACTTTTACCGGCGAACCCGCCTGACGCTCAACGACCATTGGAGCGATATGGCCCATTTCGGCTATATCAATAATCGCATCTTCGATTGCCTGGCATGTGGCACGCCCGTTCTGACCGATGAGTTCCCAGAACTGCGACAGATATGTGGCGATGGACTGCTCTACGCCTCTGACGTCGCCAGTTTTCAAAGCGCCATGCAGGACTATGTGCTCGGCTATCCTGAACTGCTCGGCCGCGCCCAGGCCCTGTGGGAAAATATAGGCCCCAATTACAGCTTCGATGCGCGGGCCGCGCAGATCTGGGACTGGGCCAACAGCATCGTCTCGATCCGGAAATCGCTCTGCCATGAGCCCGACATTCAGCAGTATGAGGCGCCCTCCCCTCTGGCCGAAGCGGTCCATCGCGGGGTTGCGCATTTGCGTGATGTCGGCGTCACCCGCAGCCTGACGGCGCTTCACATCTGCCCGACACCGCAAGGCGCGTCGGAAATCTTCGCCAACAAGGACATCGCCTATCTGTCCGCGGGCTTCGGGCGTGGTCCCTGGCATGTCTTGATCGATGAAGGCATGACGATGGTCGCGGACCGGCATTTCGACCTCATCATAATCGAGCCATCAGCCAATTTTGTTGCGCTCGATACGGCAGCCAGAACGCTGCTGTTGCAGCATCTGGCGGTAAAGCTCAGCAAAAATGGCATTGTAATTGCTCTGGAATCCAGTTTCACGGAGACCATGGCATCATGGATACCACGCGCAATCGACGGTGCGGGAAGCAGCTATGCCATTTTGGCCCAAGCCCCCACCGAGGACCATTGCCTTTCCCCCGCCAACGACCTACCCCCCACAGATCGGCTATAGGGGAATCGCGTGCGTAAAGGGATAATATTGGCAGGGGGCTCCGGAACACGCCTATACCCCTTGACGAAGGGCGTCTCCAAACAATTGATGCCGGTCTATGACAAGCCGATGATATACTATCCATTGTCTACCCTGATGCTATCGGGTATCCGGGATATACTTATTATCACCACCCCCAATGACGCATCCGCATTCCAGACCTTGCTGGGCGATGGCCGGGACTTGGGCATATCCCTCTCCTACGCGGTTCAGCCCGAGCCCGCAGGGCTGGCCCAGGCCTATCATATCGGCGCCGATTTCGTCGGCAGCAATCCCTCCACGCTCGTCCTTGGCGACAATATCTTCTACGGCCATGGCCTGGTCGATCTGTTGTCCAGCGCCGGTACCCGCGACCATGGCGCGACGGTGTTCGGTTATTATGTCAGCGATCCAACCGCCTATGGCGTAGTGTCGTTTGATGCCGATGGTCGCGCCGACAGCATTGAAGAAAAGCCGGCAGATCCCAAGTCGAACTATGCCGTCACGGGCCTCTATTTCTATGACGGCCGGGCGGTCGACTTTGCCCGCGCCCTTCGGCCATCACCCCGGGGCGAGCTGGAAATCACAGATCTCAATCGCCTCTATCTTGAGGAAGGCTCGCTGTCGGTCGAGATCATGGGCCGCGGCTATGCCTGGCTCGATACCGGCACCCACGGCTCTCTGCTGGACGCTGCGCTATATGTACGTGTGACCGAGGAGCGGCAGGGCCTGAAAATCTGCTGTCCGGAAGAAATTGCCTGGCGCCAGGGCTTCATCGACGATGCCACCTTGGAACAGCTCGCCACCCCCCTGCGAAAGAGCGGTTATGGCAATTATCTCATGGGTCTGCTGCAAGGCAAGGGAGCCATCAAGTGAACATCATCGAGACCGCGATACCCGGCCTCCTCATTATCGAACCGCGCGTCTTTGGTGATGATCGCGGCTTTTTCATGGAAAGCTGGAATGCTGACGGTTTTGCCGCAGCGGGCCTTGACCTGAAATTCGTGCAAGACAATCACAGCCGCTCTGCGCGTGGCGTATTGCGCGGCCTCCATTTTCAAAATCCCAATCCCCAGGGCAAGCTTGTCCGCGTCGTGCGCGGCAGCGTGTGGGACGTCGCCGTCGATATTCGCCGATCGAGTCCAACCTTTGGCAAATGGGTTGGCGTCGAATTATCGGCCACGAACAAGCGCATGTTCTGGGTTCCTCCAGGCTTTGCTCACGGATTTGTCAGCCTGGAAGACGATACCGACTTCCTGTATAAATGCACCGGCCGCTATGATCCGAGCGCGGAGCATTCGCTACTCTGGAATGACCCTGCCATCGGCATTGAATGGCCATTGAACGGCTTAACCCCGCAACTGTCCGGCAAAGACCAGCAGGGACAGCCCTTGGCCCAGATCGAGGCTTTCGCATGAAGGCCCTCATCGTTGGCAGCAACGGCCAACTCGGCCACGCCCTGCAAGCACAGGCTCCTCAAGGCGTCGAACTTGTGTGTGCCGATGTTGACCAACTCGACATTACCCAGCCCCAAGCAGTTACGGACTGGGTCGAGCGCGTTCGGCCTAATATATTGTTCAATGCGGCAGCCTACACGGCCGTGGACAGAGCAGAGCAGGACGAAGTCACAGCCTTGGCGATCAACGGCACAGCCGTCGGAACACTTGCGCAAGCCGCCCATCAGATCGGCGCGCAATTCGTGCATGTGTCCACCGATTTCGTATTCGATGGGGCATCGGGAACGCCCTATCGCCCCGATGCTCCGACCAATCCGCTCAGTGCCTATGGCCGCACGAAGCTGGTCGGCGAGCAATTAGCCGGCGATGAAGCGATCATCGTTCGAACCGCTTGGGTCTACGCGCCGGTTGGGGGCAATTTTGTCCGTACCATGCTCCGCCTGATGGCAGAGCGCCCTGAAGTCCGCGTCGTTGCCGACCAAATCGGCACTCCCACTTATGCGCCAGCGTTGGCCGATGCGCTCTGGCGGCTCGCCGCCGCCAACGTCCGGGGGATCCATCACTATACCGACAGTGGCGCGGCGAGCTGGTATGACTTCGCTGTCGCGATTCAGGAGGAAGCGCTTGCCGCTGGGCTGCTGGATCAGCAAGCCAAGATCGTGCCGATCGCCACTGCCGACTTCCCGACACCGGCACATCGCCCATCCTATTCGGTGCTCGACAAGACCAGCACCTTCTCAGCGATCGGTGGTCCCGCCCTCCATTGGCGAGAACATCTACGTCAAATGATCGCACGACTCAAAACCAACGGATGAGATACACTCCCGGAGCAGCGACTATTGTCGGCCGTCAAGCTCCGGGAGTTTCATTCGATGCTGCCGTCTTCACCTTGATCGCCAGTGCGTGCAGAATGACGGAAAGGCTAACCGTCCAGTCCTCTGACATGCTTGCCGGCACAGGTGGAGGCTGCTGCAAGGCAGCGCTCATGGCCTGGACCAGCGCCACTGGCGCATCGGATTCAAAATAGCTGAGACCTTCACGATCAAGTTCGCGGAACACCGGCAGATCACGGGCAAGCACCCTGCATCCGAAACCCAGCGCTTCCACGACAGGAAGGCCAAAGCCTTCACCATATGATGGCACGACGACAAGTGCAGCCCGCACATAGAGCGCCGCCAACAGCTCATCGGATGCATCATCCAGCCAGACAAACCTGTCGCCGCGAGCGGGATGCTCCAGCATGCGCTGCTGCAATGCTTCCGTGCGCCATCCCCGGCGCCCCACGATGACCAGATCGGGAGCCTCATCTCCGGCCGTATCGCGCCAATGATCATAGGCCATCAGCAAGACGGTATGTGCTTTGCGTGGCTCGATCGTTCCCACCATCAGGATGGTCGGGCGCTGCTCCATTTTCGCGATGATCGCCCGCCCGGCATCGTCAATCCCGCCGCTCGGCCTGCTACCCGAAATATCGCCGGAAAGCGGAAGATGCACCAACTGCGGGAGCCGACGATACCCAGTACCCTGAACCTCCATCAAGCTACGCATGTCCGCAACGACCTGCTGTGATATACACAGGGCCAAATCGGCATAGCGCATCACGATCCTTATCCAACGGCCGAAATTACGCGCCGTGCTGGACGGAAACCAGTCCGGTTCCCGAAGCGGCAGCAAATCGTAGACCGTGATCGCGACAGTCGCCCCGCGCCGCTTCCATCGCGCCATCTGGCGTCGATGCCGCCATAGCCGATGTGCGGCAAGATCGAGGCCCAGAAATATATCGCCAGCGCCAATCTCGACCAGCGGCGCATCAGGCGCCGGCATCCTCACCTCTCCATCGGTGATCGGCGCCACACAATAGCCGCGCTTGGCCGTCGCGACGACCGGCACGACCGAGTAGCCCTCCAGCGGCGTGTCATGCAACAACCACCACAGCGCGCGCACGACGCGCTGGATACCGGTTCGCGCATCATTCTGCGCGATCGTGGATAGATCCACGATCAAACGACCGCCTGTCGTATCGACCGACGCTCTCAGATATGCGCCGATTGTAGCGACAAGACGGTCACGGAACCGCCGGATATCCTGCATCAGGCCGTCCGGTGATAATAGTCGTACGCTTCTTCCAGATCCTCGAAATTCAGCAGTTCACCATCCTTGAGCACCGCCGCCTTGTGGCAATGCTGACGGACATAGTCGGCGTTATGCGATACCAGGAAGATGGATCGATTGGCGCGCTTGACGAACAATTCCTCATGACAGCGTTCACGGAAACGATCATCGCCCACGGCAACGATCTCGTCGATCAGATAGCAATCGAAATCGACGACCAGCGATATCCCGAAACCAAGCCGCGCCCGCATACCAGCCGAATAGGTGCTGAGCGGCTCGAACAGATATTTGCCCAGTTCGGCAAAATCCTCGACCTTGGGCAAAACCTCTTCAGGATCGACCTCATACACCCGGCAAATGAAGCGAAGATTGTCAAATCCCGTCAGCGAGTGCTGGAAAGCCCCCGAAAATGCCAACGGCCACGACACCGTCATATCCCGAACGACCCGCCCGCTCGACGGATCCTCGACGCCGCCCAGCAACCGGATCAATGTCGACTTTCCCGCGCCATTGCGGCCAAGAATGCCGATCCGCTCGCCCTTTTCGACCGTCAGATTGACGTCGCGCAGAATATGCGCCCGTCCGCGACGCGTCTTGTAATATTTGTTGACGTTTTCGAGCCTGATCATTGCGGGACGATAAACTTCCTAGCATTGCGCAATTCGACCAAGCCGAAGAACGTCAATACCATGTTCCAGCCGAGCAGATACATGGGCTCATAGATCGGCGTAAAATGCGAACCGAAGAAGCCATCGCGCACCCATTCGACGCCATGGATCATGGGCACATACATGACATACTGCCGCACGGGGGGAGGCGCAGATTCCGCCAGCCACGCTGCCCCCGAAAAGGGGAACATGAGATAGGTCAGCGGATGGAAGAATTTGTCGACCAGGTCAGATCGCATCGAGAAGGCGCCCAGAAACAGCCCCAACCCCATACCAAACCACGCCAGCATCAGCCAGCCTTCCACCACGAGATGGGGGTTTTCGGGCAATGAAATCCAACCGATCGCGGCAAAGAAGACCGACAGGACAAAAAAGGAAACTCCTACGCCCATACATTCCAGCAAGATGCGTGAAATGAAGACGTCAAAAACCTTCACGTTGCGGTGGTACATCAAGGACAGGTTCGGCTCGAGCGCGCCAACGGCGCGTGCCGGGATATTACGCCAGACAAGCACGCTGGAATAACCCGTCACGGCAAAGGCCGCGATCGGCAAGTCGGATGCGTGGATGTTGCGGAAGGCAGTCCAGACGAGCGTCACACCCACAGTGAAGATCATCGGTTCGACGAACAACCACAGGAAGCCGATATTATGTCGCCCATACCGGGTGAGCATTTCACGAAGGATCAGCGCCCATACGATCCGCCGTTGAATGGCCCAGGACCGCAGCAACGATGTCTCTGGGGGCTTCTCGTCCGCCATCAGTCCGAATGCTCCCGCACGCCGGCGAGCACCATGGACAGGACGCCCCAGAACAGCAATCCGACCACAAACACATTGAGGATACCGCGCACCCTCTTCGGGTCGGAATGACTGTCTGGCAGATTAGGCTCGACGATACGCTCCACATAGGCCCGCTTGCGCCGAGCTTCGTTACGCGCTTCCTGCAAAGACGAAATGGCGGCCGCCAGTTCCCTGTCTGCCAACGTGCTTTCAAGTTGAAGCCGCTGGAACTGCACGGTTGAAGCCGCCAGGGATCGCTGATCGCCCGCGATTTGCCCCAGCTGGATTTGGATTTCCTTGCCCAATTCGCCAACGCGGGTTTGCAGAACCGGAATTTGCGGGTTCTGCGGCGTCAGGCTGCGCAACTGCACAAGCTGCGTTTTGGTCGAGATCAATTCATCCTGCAGCTTGGAAATCATCTGCAACTGGACAGCCGCCTGCTTCTCGGGATCTACGATGCCTTCGCGGTTGCGGAATGTGGAGAGCGAGACTGCGGCTTTCCTGGCCTGGTCCTTGGCCTCGACAAGCTCTGCATTGGCATAGCTCACAAGGTCCTCACGACCCCTTTCGTTCATCCGGTTGACCAGCGCTTCCGCCTGATCCAGCAGACGCTGGTTGAGCTTTTTTGCATCGGCCGGATTGAAGGCCTTAACTTCCAACGTCGTGATACCGGACGCCGTATCATATTTTACGCTGACCATGTCCTCGTAATATTTGAACAGCTTATCCTTCCCGTCGTTCCAACCGAACGCATTGAAGCGATCAAGCATGAACACGTCCGGGCGCGTGTAAGCGCGGCTTACCGCACCATCGCGATCCAGTGTCCGAAGCGCATCGCGCGAAGTGATATAGTCATTTGCAGCAAAGGCCTCCTCGGAAGCGGCTGAAAAACCGCTGGCCTTGAACAGGGCACCGATGCCTGTACTTTGCTGCTTCTGAGAACTTTGAACGACGAAGCGGGCTTCGGACGTATACATGTCCGATCGAAGGGAGAGATATATCGCTGAAACGGCTGTCGGGATGAGCACCGTAGCGACAAAAAGCACCGGGAGCCCGCCAACCTTTTTAGGAACTTGGATCATCAACTATCTTAATCTCTCAGTTTGTTGGGTTGGTAAGCTGTGCCCCGTTCAATGTCCAGCGCTTTGCGATGCTGCTGCACCGCAGCGAAATTTTGCCTGATAAGGCTTGTCAAAATCTTGTGTTGACTTGTATTCACGCTCTCAACGGAAATCCAAACTGCTTAACATTGGGGCTATCAGCACATGAAGATTACGATGATCGGCACAGGTTATGTCGGCTTGGTTTCTGGCGCCTGTTTTGCTGACTTTGGCCATGACATTGTCTGCGTAGACAAGGATATCGCCAAGATCGCCGCGATCGAAGCCGGACGCATGCCGATTTACGAGCCGGGCCTCGATCAACTGGTCGGCACCAATGCTGCGGCCGGCCGGTTGTCCTTCACCACGGATCTCGCGGCAGGCGTCAAGGGCGCCGATGCCATCTTCATCGCGGTCGGCACCCCCTCGCGCCGCGGTGACGGCCATGCAGATCTCTCCTATGTCTATGCTGCAGCCCGCGAAATCGTCGAAGCGTTGGATGGACCCGCGGTAATCGTCACCAAGTCGACCGTCCCTGTCGGAACCGGCGACGAGGTCGAGCGGATTGCGCGTGAGTTGCGTCCGGACCTCGACATTCAGGTCGTTTCCAATCCCGAATTTTTGCGCGAAGGCGCCGCGATCGGCGACTTCAAGCGTCCGGACCGCGTCGTCGTGGGAACGACCGGCAGTGAACGCGCTATCGCCGTCATGAGCCAGATCTATCGTCCGCTGAACCTCAATCAGGCTCCCCTGATGTTCACTGGTCGCCGGACGGCTGAACTCATCAAATATGCCGCCAACGCATTCCTGGCGACCAAGATCACCTTCATCAACGAAATGGCGGATCTTTGCGAGGCCGTTGGCGCCGAAGTGCAGGACGTCTCGCGCGGCATCGGTCTCGACAACCGCATCGGCTCGAAATTCCTCCATGCCGGCCCTGGCTATGGCGGCTCCTGCTTCCCGAAAGACACGCTGGCCCTGGTCAAGACCGGTCAGGATTTCGATGCACCGGTCCGCATCGTGGAGACGGTGGTCCAGGTCAACGACCTGCGCAAGCGGGCCATGGGACGCAAGATCGTCAAGGCTCTGGGCGGTGATGCACGGGGCAAGACGGTGGCATTGCTGGGCCTGACTTTCAAACCCAATACCGACGACATGCGCGACGCCCCCAGTCTCGCGATCGTCCAGGCGCTTGAAGATGCCGGCGCGAAGGTCGTCGCCTATGATCCGGAAGGCATGGAAATTGCCGCCCCGATGATGAGCAATGTGACCATGGTGAACTCCGCTTATGAGGCCGCCGCCGGTGCCGATGCGCTGGTGCTGGTCACCGAATGGGATGCATTCCGTGCGCTGGACTTGAAGCGCCTTGCCACTTCCATGAATGCGCCAACCCTGGTGGATCTGCGGAACATTTATCCGGTAGCAGAAACCCAGGCAGCCGGTTTCACTCTTTCGCGTGTCGGCAGCCTGGCCTAAAGCACGGGGCCAAATATCATAGAATGTCAATCATGCCCCACGCGATCATTACCGGTATCACAGGCCAGGACGGTGCATATCTGGCCGAGTTGCTTCTCGAAAAAGGCTATGTGGTCTATGGCTGCTTTCGTCGAACCAGTTCGGCAAATTTCTGGCGTATAGAAGAACTGGGCCTGGCAGGTCATGAGCGGCTGCATTTGGTCGAACATGATGTGACCGACTTGTCGGCCTCAATTCGCCTCTTGCAGAAGACCGGGGCAACCGAAGTCTATAATCTTGCTGCACAGAGCTTTGTGGGGGTTTCATTCGAGCAGCCCATCGCCACGGCCAACATTACCGGCCTTGGCGCTCTCAATCTGCTGGAGGCCATCCGGATCGTTAATCCGGCGATCCGCTTCTATCAGGCGAGCACCTCGGAAATGTTCGGGAAGGTTCAGGCCACCCCCCAAACAGAAACCACCCCGTTCTACCCGCGCAGTCCCTACGGGGTAGCCAAGCTGTTTGGGCACTGGACGACCATCAATTATCGGGAAAGCTATGGCATCTTCGGATGCAGCGGCATTCTGTTCAATCATGAAAGCCCGTTGCGCGGCAAGGAATTCGTCACCCGCAAGATCAGCGATGCGGTGGCCAGGATCGCGCTTGGTCAATTGGATTGCGTCCATGTCGGCAATCTCGACGCGGAACGCGACTGGGGCTTCGCCAGGGAATATGTCGCCGGCATGTGGCAAATGCTGCAGGTCGACGAACCCGATAGCTATGTACTGGCCACCGGTCGGACAGTCTCGGTGCGCAACTTTGCCCAACTCGCCTTCGCGGCGGCGGGCATCAACGTTGCGTTCCAAGGCCATGGCGAGGAAGAGATTGCCGTCGACATCCGCACGGGCAAGACCCTCCTCCAGGTCGACCCGCGCTTCTATCGCCCGGCCGAAGTCGATCACCTGATCGGTGATCCGGCCTTGGCGCGCGAGAAACTCGGCTGGAAACCGGAGACCTCGCTTGAAACATTATGCACCATGATGGTCGAAGCCGATCTCCGGCGCAACAAAACCGGTTACAGCTTCTAGGGGTCTGACATGCGCCGCGCTCTCATAACCGGTGCTAGCGGCTTTACCGGCCACTATATGGTGAAGGCGCTCGCCGCAGCAGGACATGAAGTCCATGCGCTGGTGCAGGCTGCCGATGGCCAGGGCACAAACGGCGCGCATTTTGTTCATGCCTGCGACCTCACGGATGCCGATGCCTGCCATCGGGTCGTCGATAGCGTCCGACCGGAATGGGTTGTGCATCTCGCTGCGGTTGCTTTTGTCGCCCATAGCGATCCATCCGAAATGTATCGGACCAATATCCTCGGCACCCGCAATCTCCTTGCCGCCTTGGCCGCAGCATCGTCGCGCCCCGAGGCTGTACTCGTCGCCAGCAGTGCCAATATCTACGGCAATCGCTCGGAAGGTATTCTGGACGAGACATCACCGGTCCAGCCCGCCAATGATTATGGCGTGAGCAAGGCTGCGGTGGAGATGATATGCCGTATCTACGCCGATACGCTGCCCATGATTGTCACCCGACCGTTCAACTATACCGGGGCAGGTCAGTCGCCGCGCTTTCTTGTTCCTAAGATCATCGATCATGCACGGCGCGGACAATGGGATATTCAACTCGGCAATATCGCGATTGCACGCGATTTCTCGGATGTTCGAACGGTGGTTGATGCCTATTGCCGACTGCTGCAACACCCCCGCGCTGCTGGCGGGACATTCCAGATTTGCTCGGGCCGGGCGGTCGCGCTGGAAGAAATATTGGCGATGATCGAAACGTTTGCCGGAGGTCGCTTCGCGGTCCGTATCGACCCGGATCTTGTTCGCCCGAACGAAGTCATCTCGCTTTGTGGCACTCCCGCCCTCCTTGAGTCCGTCATCGGTCCACTGACGCCCGTTCCGCTGGCCGACTCGTTGAAATGGATGCTTCAACACAATGGCTAAGCAGACCCCACATTGGGCTCCCCAATATTGGGCTTGCAACTATATCCGGCCTGTTGTTGATGAGCAGCTAGAAGCCAAAGCAAGAATGCCTAACCCATTGAAAATTGGAAATTTCATGAAAATTCTGTCCTGTCGCGCAGTGACGAAGGAGCGGTTTGGCGCGGCGGCGCTCTCCCTTTTGCTGCTTTCGACCTCGGCTTGCACCTCGGTGGGCCCGCGTACCGGTCATGTACTCGATGCGGCAGAAAATAGCTCGCTTCAGGGCATTCAGATCGTAACGCTCGATCCCCTGACCGCAAATCACTATGTCGTTCCACCGGAACCCGGTTTCGCGGCGACATTGGGTACCGGGCGTGCGGTGGGGCAATTTGTCGGCGTTGGCGACGTTGTTCAGGTCAGCATCTGGGAAGCGCCTCCCGCCGTGCTCTTTCCTAACCCCTCCACAGCGGTCAGCGCTTATGCCTCTGCTGCCGGCCCCGATACCAGCCGCGGCACCAGTCTGCCGGATTATCTGGTCGGATCATCCGGCAGTATCTCGGTCCCGTTCGCCGGCGTCGTGCCGGTCGCCGGGCGAACCCCGGAAGATATTGAGCGCGACATTACCGCGCGCCTTGTCAAGAAAGCGCATATCCCACAGGTCAATGTCCGCATATCCCGCAATGCCTCGGCCAATGCCTCGGTCGTTGGTGAAGTCGAACAAAGCGTCCGCATGCCGCTCACGCCAAAGGGCGAGACCATCCTGGATGCGCTCGCCGCCGCCGGAGGAACACGCCAGCCCGTCAACAAGATGACCATTCAGCTTACGCGCGATGGCAAGGTCCACAGCATGCCGCTGGAAAGCGTCATTCGCGATCCCAAGCAGAATATCGTGCTGGCGTCGGGCGACGTTGTGACGGCTTTCTACCAGCCTTACAGCTTCACGGCCCTGGGTGCAGCGGGCAAGAATGAGGAAGTCAATTTCGAAGCCACTGGGCTGACCCTTGCCCAGGCACTCGGCAGGCTGGGCGGCCTTCAGGATGCCCGCGCCGATCCGAAGGGCGTCTTCATCTTCCGATGGGAGGATCCTGCATTCATCGCCAATCGCACCGCCGATGCGGGCGTCGGACCGGATGGCCGCATCCCGGTCATCTACCGTGTCAACATGAAGGATCCCGGCACCTATTTCGCCATGCAGAACTTCCCTATCCGCAACCGGGATGTGGTCTACATCGCCAATAGTACGACGGCCGAGTTCCAGCGCTTCGTCGGCATCATCGCGTCGACTGTGCTGCCCCTGATGTCGGTCAACAACGCGATCCAGGGCAACTAAAAACTCCTCGTTATCGGGGGACGCGCGTTATGCTTCGCGCTTCCCCCGATGACGTGTGTCAGGTTATGATCGAATATCCCTATCCGAAGACTGGTCGCTTCTCGATTGGCCAGCCCACGCGGGCGATCAGACACTCTTCACGCCCGCCGCCGCCTTGTCGAATATATCGACCAGCGCTTTCACATCTTGCGATCGATCGCGTGGCAGCACCATCACGACATCCGACGTGGAAATCACGATCGAGTCCGTCACCCCGAGCACGGCGATCGGCGGACCTCCCGCAGCCAGTAGCAAATTACCCGAGCTGTCCAGCGTGACGGCGGTTCCCTGAATGCTGTTTTCATTTTCATCCCGGGCGCGCACTGCCCACAGTGCATCCCAGGTGCCAACGTCCGACCAGCCGACATCAATGGCAACGACAGCGGCCCGATCGGTCTTCTCCAGCACGGCATAATCGATCGAGTCATTGGCACAGGCAAGGAAATGCTCCGCCTCGGGTCGCACTATGCCTGCCTCCTGGATCGGATTCGCCATCGCACGGGCAACCGGCTCCGCCACGCTCGGCGCATGCTGCGCGAGTTCCTTCAGGAAAGATTGAGCCGTGAACAGGAAAATACCGGCATTCCAGTCATAACGTCCATCTGCAAGATATTGCTCGGCAACCGCCAGTGGCGGCTTTTCGACGAACTTGCTGACATGAAAAACGGAATGGCCTTCGTTGATCGGCTGCCCCTTCTCGATATAGCCATAACCTGTCGCAGGATGATCTGGCTTGATCCCGAAAGTCACCAAATGCCCCGCCTCCGCTACCGGCCGGGCATGATCCAGATGGCGGTGGAAGGTTTCGACGTCGGTGATGACATGATCGGACGGCATGACCAGCATCAGGCCATCGCCCTGCGTCTGGACGATCCAGTGCGCCGCCATGGCGATTGCCGGCGCAGTATTGCGTCCCTCCGGCTCTATCAATAGCGTGGTCTGTTCGTCACCGCTCTGTGACAGCAGATCCTGCACGACGGACAGATGCTGCTGCCCCGAAACCAGGACCGGTGCCGCAAATCCTTCTCGATCGGCGACGCGCTGAATCGTTTCGTCCAGCATTGAGCGATCGCTGACCAGCGGCAAGAATTGTTTGGGACGCGCCGGTCTGGAAAGAGGCCAGAGCCGTGTTCCGGAACCGCCGATCAGGATTACGGGATGGATTTGCATGCTTGATCCTAAAGAGTGACGTTTCGGTTCGACCCGCCTTTGCGAACCGATGAACTGAAATCGGAGATTCGTGCATTACACAGGATTGTTATCGCGATGCGTATCCCGGCGATGGCGATGATCTCACGGGATGGGCGATCACCTTTGCCACCGGCAGGCGCCCCCGATCGCGCAGCAACCGTTCGACCGCATTGTCGACCAGCATCTGCAGCCCTTCCTCGCTCAGCAGTCCACCCCGGATCAGGCACCGATCGATCAATACCCGGCGGAAGGCGGAATAAAGCTTCATGTCGGGTTGACGCGGGGCCTGCCAGAAATCGTCCAGGCTGGCACGATAGACCACCCCGGGCACCTTGTAGACCGCATGCCCCAATACCACGACCGGCTTGCCACTGTTCAGTGCCAGCGTTCCGACGGTGCTGTTGATCGTGACCACGCCAAGCGATTTCCGCACGACCTCGGCGATGTCCCAGTCGGCGAGGTAGACCACTCGGTCCTGGACCCCATAATGCGCCGCCAGCCGACGGGTCAGCCGGTGCCATGGCACCAGTCCGGGATCGAGCGGATGCCGCTTGATCACCAGCGAGACATGGGCGGGCGCGTGCTGGGCAAAACTCTTGATAACAAAGCGCAGCGCGGCGCGCATATTGCCGAACGGCGAATGAACCCGAATCTGGTAATCTGAATTTAACTGCAACGGCAGGGTGAAATAGGGCCTGTCCTTGACGCTTTCCCATGCGGCCAGCGAGCGGTGGGCATCGCCGTTGCGCATCACCAATTTACGGCACCAGGCAACCGATTCCATCAGAAAACTGTGCGGGCGATGGGTCCGGTAAAAGGGGAAATAGGGGCGCATGAAGGCAGAGGCCAGGCCATTGCGCATCGTGTTGCGCGCCCGTGCGCGGAAAGTCGAAGGCACCTGCGGCAGCGCGGCGTCATAATCGGGCAAGCTGCGCGCCTGATCCAGATACCATTGCGGGTCGAGCGGCAGCGTCGAATTGCCGTTCACGCCATCATCCTGCAAAGTCAGGAAATCGGGCCGAATATAACCTTCCTCGACCACATGGACGCGCAGGTTGCGCAGTCGGGCCATGCCATGCGCAGAGGTATGGTAGGGGCGGCAATCACCATAGAGGACAAGATCCGTCACGCCATGGTTGACGACAAAATCGTCAAAGAAGAGCGGCCAGTTGCGAAATGTCCCGCGATAATCGGTCGCCTCGCCTGGCCAGTCCACCTTGTCGCCGCCATTGATATTGATCCGCAGCGCAGCCTGCCCGCGCGCACGAAGCGCGTTGGCCAGCATCGAGAAATAGGGACCATGCGGCCCCTGCAGGAACAAAAATGTTTTGGACGAAGGTTCAGCCATGAAGGAACTCAGCGGACAATGTCATAAATCTTCGTAGCTTCCCCTGTAGCGCCCGCAACCGAATGAGCCATGTCATCGGCGGCGTCGATCCACTCGCCAGGCGGTCCACCATCAGTTCGGGGCCACAAGGCAAGCGCGTCACGGGATCAATATAGCGAGGATAGAGAATGAGTGCAGCCGCGACAAGTCGATCCACGTCGAGTTGACGCCCCCTTCGCGGAGAGGATTTGGCGAGATCCCGTGTCAGCCCCCACCCCGCGTAGAAAGGCATGCCATGAACCGTAACGGAGCAGCCTCGCATCAACGCCTCGAAGCCGGTCAGCGATGACAGGACATGCACATCGTCCACCGCCTGCACCAATTCCATCAACGGCGCGCCGCTGTCGATCGCGTCGGCATGTTCCAACACGACGGCGTCGCTCAAATGCCCCTTGCGATGCCCGGCCTGCACATCGGGATGGGGGCGATAGATGATCCAGGCGTTCGGTTCTGCGCGGCGCACCCGCGCCAGAAAGTCGAGATTGCCATCGACCCCGGCTCCGCCCAGTTGCACCGACATGTCGTCATCGACCTGCCCCACCGCCAGCACCGTGCGCCGGCCCGGCGGCAAGTCGATCATCCGCCCCGCCTCGGCGCCATATTTGGTAACGCCGGCATCGCAGACGCGCGCGCGCAACAGCCGCGCACGTTCGACCAGATCCGGCGAAAAGTCATGCGTGGCGAGCAAGCGTTCCAGATCGCTTGCCGCGCGCGCATTATAATAGATACCGCATCGATCGATCACCACCGATCCGGGCGGATGCAGCGCCGCGCCCAACCCCCGTGAACGCAGAAACCCATCCTCGACCCGTGCCAGGGCGACGCCGACGGCAGCCGCATCCGCTGTAATGGTGACGGGCACCCGCGATGGCCAGATCGCCAGCGCCCCCGCTTCCCGCCGTGCCCGCGCCAGACCGCGTGCCGGGGGCAGGAACGGCGGTGCGCGCACTCCATCCCACAGGAAATGACGCATGGCTTCCCGCTTCCAGAACGCCATGCCGCTTGCAGCCGCAATCCCTCTGTTGCCGTCCACATGCCGTCGCCAATCGGCCAGTTGCGCAACCGCATGTGCGGCATCGACCATCTCGCCACTGAAGCAATCGCGATAGCGCGCTTGTGCCAGCCGATTACGCGCGGCGTCCTTCAACCTCTCTGCGGTCAATGCCGCGCCATCCGGCCCAAAGACCGCGATGCCCAACAAGCCTGCGACGATGGCCAGGTCATCGTCCGCTTCGGCATGGACGGCGCGCGCATCGGCCAGCAAGGCCCAGGGATCGCAGACCGAAGGCAGCCAATGCCCGATTGGTGGCGTTGCGGCCCGCTTTGCGCTGGCATCAGCGGGCAGAATCCCGATCTGCCCGAAAACAAGGCCGGCGCAGACGGACGGGTCGATGCGCACACCTTCGCGCGCGACCAGCAGCAAACCTTTTGGCCGATGCCCCCAGAAATCACCGCCCACCCGTGCAAGCCGCAACGCATCCAGTAACGCGTCGGATATGGGCGCTGAGAAACCGTCCTGTTCAGCATGACTGATGGCCGCAACGGCCGGATCGATGCCGGGGAAAGGCGGCGACCGCAGGAACGGAACGCGGTCTGCACGACGGCAGGTTCCGACTCCCGCGTCGGCCATTTCCGCCATGTCCACCTACCCCCGACCACATCCCCCAAGCCGACCAGCGCCAAGGAGGGGAATTGCATTCAACCCATTCCATGATCGCCTGAAAATTCCAGGTCAAGGAACAGAAGCTGTCACTTGTTCCAATAGCTGCGCCACTATGTCGAAATAGTCACGCCAGGTCGGCGCATGCCATCCGCCGATCCGCGCGAGCTGCGCCGCGCGCTGCGGCGAATCCGCTGCGGCATAGGCATGGATCATCCGCATCCAGCCCATGCCATCGAGTGGATCGATATAGTCGGGCGCATCGCCGCCTACCTCGCGATGGGCCGAAATGTCGCTGCAGATCACCGGGACGCCGGCGCACAGCGCCTCGACCACCGGCATGCCAAAGCCTTCGGCAAAGGATGGCATCAGCATCGCCCGCGCGCCCGCGACCAGATCCTGCATCTGGTTGTCGGGCAGCTCGCCCGCCTCGACCACATGGCCGCGCAGCGCCTCGCCCCGCTCCAGCATGTCGATGACATTCTCATTTTCCCAGCCGCGCCGGCCGATCAGCACCAGCATCGGCGCCGCATCGCCCAGTTCGTCCACCATCCGCCGCCAGATATTGAGCAGCAGCAGATGATTCTTCCGCGGCTCGATGGTCGACAGATAGACGAAATAGGGCCGCTGCGGGATCGTCGTGCCGGACCCGCCAAACACATCGGGCGGATCGGCGCCGAAATGGGCGACGCATGTCTGGCGATCGACCAGGCCGTTCGACAGATGCGGTTCCAGCGCGTCCAGCGTCGCCTGGCTGTTGCCGATGATGCCGGTTGCATAAAGGTCGATGCTGCGCAGCCGGCGGCGATGCTCGTCCGCCCCTTGCGGGCGGGCGAATTCGGGATGGCTCAGCGGAATGACATCATGCACCAGCGTGACGAACTTCGCGCCCTCTGCCCGCAGGATCGCCCCCACCTGCGCCGCATCGTCCAGATGATGGGGCGATGCCTGCAGATAGATGCGCGGCCCCTTGGCCTTGGGCACCGGGCGCGGACGCGTCGCGAACATATGGCGGATTACCGCCGCCCGCTCCTTGCGCTCGCCGGGCGAATCCACATTACGCCATTTCGCTGCGGTGAAGGCCAGGAACTGGCGCACTGCGGCATGGTTCAGGCGCCCATAATAGCCGCCGGCGGGATGGACGGCGGCAAAGGCCAGCCGGTCGGGCATCCGCTCCAGCAATTCGCGGGCATAGACATATTCGACCCGATCGATGCCGGTCGGTGTCGGGTGAAAAGCCCTGGAGAGCAACCGAGACACGTCGAGGATCACCTCGGCCCCGCCCCGGTCGCCGGTCTGATAACTGTTGGCCGACTTGGACCGCAGCGCCAGCCGCGCGCCCGGCGCCTTGAAGGGTTTGAGCGCCACGTCAGAACTGCGCGCGAATCTCTTCGGCCAGCGCCGCCAGCGCATCCTTGTCCGCCTGCGCGCCGGCGCCATGGGCGGCGAAGCCCTTGGGGTCGCCCTCCCAGCGCGGCAGGATATGGACGTGCAGGTGGAAGATCGTCTGCCCCGCCGGCGCGCCGTTGAACTGGGCGATCTGGATGCCGTCGGGGTTCAGCGCCTTGCGGATGGCGGTGGCGACCTTCTTGGTGGTCGCCATCACCTGTGCCAGCGCCTCATCCTCCATCTCCAGCAGGTTGCGCGCCTTCGACCATTTGGAAATGACCAGCGCATGCCCCCGCGTCTGCGGCATGATGTCGAGGAAGGCGAACGTATTCTCGTCCTCGTACAGCTTGGTCGACGGGATCTTGCCCTGCAGGATCAGGGCAAAGATATTGGCTTCGTCATAGGTGCCGTCGAGGCTCATGAAACGCCCTTAGCTGAGATAATGGGCGGTCGTCTTAGCAGCGACTTCCTCAGCGGTCACGCCCGGTGCCAGCTCGACGAGCTTGAACGGGCTGTCATGGTCGGGACGCTGAAACACGCACAGGTCGGTGACGATCATGTCGACCACATTCTTGCCGGTCAGCGGCAGGGTGCAGGCGGGAATGAACTTGGGATCGCCATTCTTGGACGTATGCTCCATCACCACGATGATCTTCTTGACGCCCGCGACCAGATCCATCGCGCCGCCCATGCCCTTGATCATCTTGCCGGGGATCATCCAGTTGGCGATGTCGCCATTCTCGGCCACTTCCATCGCACCAAGGACGGTCAGGTCGATATGCCCGCCGCGGATCATCGCGAAACTGTCGGACGAACTGAAATAGGCCGATTGCGGCAGCTCGCTGATCGTCTGCTTGCCCGCGTTGATCAGGTCCGCATCTTCCTCGCCCTCATAGGGGAAGGGACCGATGCCCAGCATGCCATTCTCGCTCTGAAGCGTCACTTCGACGCCATCGGGAATATGGTTCGCCACCAGCGTCGGAATGCCGATGCCCAGATTCACATAGAAGCCGTCCTCCAGCTCCTTCGCCGCACGCGCGGCCATCTCGTCACGGGTCCAGGCCATTATCACTTCTCCCCTTGGGCGGGCGGCGCCCACCTCTTGTCGGCAGGAAAAACATCGTCGAAGCCGCCCTTGAGGCCGCTGCCATAAACCGGGTTCGGCAGGACGAACCAGCCCGCGCCCCAGAGTTTCGCGATCGCCGGGCCTTCGGTCGCGGCGCGGCGCGCCGGCACGCTCTGCCCGACATTGAACAGGTCGGTGAAATCGCCGAGCTGGTCGCCGCCCAGCGCGATCACGCAATAGCTGCGCGAGATCGTCCAGCGCCGGCCGTCCTTGCGCGACCCCATCGCGTCGTCGCCGGCCAGATACAGCGTCTGGCCATGCACCGCCTCGCCCAGCCCCGCTGCCTTGATCGCGCGCGCGGTCGCATCGGCATTGGCGGCCGAACGGTTGGTGTTGAAGATCACGGTCACGCCCATCGCCCGCAGCGCGCTGAGGCCGCTGTCCGCGCCCGGCACCGGGCCGACCGCGCCTTCGCCGGTTTTTTCCCACGCGTCCCAGGCGGCCGCGTCATAGCCCTTGCCGGTCTTCGCATCATGATATTCGAAGCCGGTGTTCAGCATCACCGTCTCGTCGACATCGAACACGGCGGCGAACGGCCGGTTGCCACACGGCACGAACTTGGGCGCATCCAGGCTCGCGCCCTCCGCCAACACCACGCTATCGGCTGGCCGCGCCTTCACGACAGCGGCGGCATGGGCGACCAAAGCGGTCCAGGCCTGGCGCGACAAAGCCGCCGCCTCGCCCGATCCATAGAGATATTGCATGCCGGCCGGCGGCACCGCCGGTCCGGTCGGAAGCACCGGCGCCGGACCCGTCGCACGCGTCGTCGCGGTCGTCGTCGCACAGGCCGCAAGCGGCGCCAGCAACAGCGCCGGCGCAAGCCGCATCATCGTCGCCATCAGGCCGCGTCCCTCTGGCGCACGGTGCGGAACTCGATCTTCTTGTCATAGGGCGCGCCGACGATCATCCGCTTGACGTAGATGCCGGGCAGATGGATCGCATCGGGGTCCAGGCTGCCGATCGGCACCACTTCCTCCACCTCGGCCACGCAGATCTTCGCCGCCGTCGCCATCGGCGCGTTGAAATTGCGCGCGGCCTTGCGGAAGATCAGGTTGCCGCTCTCGTCCGCCTTCCAGCCCTTGATGATCGCGACATCGGCAAAGATGCCGCGCTCCAATATATAGTCCTGGCCGTCGAAATTCTTGACTTCCTTGCCCTCGGCGACCGCAGTGCCGACGCCGGTCTTGGTGTAGAAGCCGGGAATGCCCGCCCCGCCCGCGCGGCAACGCTCAGCCAGCGTCCCCTGCGGACAGAATTCCACCTCCAGCTCGCCGGCCAGATATTGCCGCTCGAACTCCTTGTTCTCGCCGACATAGGAGGAGATCATCTTCCTGACCTGCCGCGTGCGCAGCAGCTTGCCCAGCCCCTCGCCGTCGATGCCGGCATTGTTGCTGGCGATGGTCAGATCCTTCACCCCCGAATCGCGGATCGCGTCGATCAGCCGCTCGGGAATGCCGCACAGGCCAAAGCCGCCCGCGCACAGATGCATGCCGTCGAACAGCAGCCCCTCCAGCGCGGCGGCGGCATCGGGGTAGAGCTTCTTGGCCATCGGCATCCATCCTTTGTCAGATTTGCGCACAGACTAGGCAGGCCGACCGATCAATACCAATGATTTGTTTTTTCGGTTAAACCCAAACAATGTCTATCAATCGCATCGCCTTCTACCATCTCGAAACCCTGCTCTGGATCGCGCGGCTGGGCACCTTCGCGGCGGCGGCGGCGCGCCTCAACACCACCCAGCCGGCCATTTCCGCACGGGTGCGCGAGCTGGAAAGCCATCTGGGCACTGCCCTCTTCCGCCGTGAAGGACGGACGATGGCGCTTACCCCCGCCGGGCGCGAGCTGGTGCGCGAGAGCGAACCGCTCTGGGCACGATTCCAGGGCGTGCTGATGGGCTGCAGCGACATATCCGGGGCGACCGGCATCATCCGCATCGGCGCGGGCGAGATCGCGGCGGCCAGTTGCCTGCCCGGCTTCGTGGCCCAGCTTGGCCGCGACCTGCCGCATGTCAGCCTGGAGGTCGACATCGCGCTCACCGCCGACCTGATCCAGCAGCTCGCCTCGGGCCATGCCGACCTTGCCTTCGCCGCCGGCCGCATCGCCCATCCAATGCTGCGCACCGCGCCGATCGGCAGCGTCGACCTGCTCTGGCTCGCCAGTCCCGCGACCGTCGCGACGATGGCGGAAGTGCGCCCGCCGATCTGGTCGCTCACCAACCTGTCGCCGCTCTACCGTATCATGAAGGACGCGATCGCCGCGTCGGACCTGGCCGACTGCCCGCTCAACCTGTGCAACAATGTCCGCACCATGATCGACATCGTACTGGAAGGCGGCGGCATCGGCATCTTCCCCCGGCCGATGGCGCGCCAGCAACTGGCCGAGGGCCGCTTGGTCCCGGTGCCCGGCGCCCCGCTCATGCCCCCGGTCGATTTCCACGTCGCCGTCCGCGCCGCCGAAGCCGACCCGCTGGTGCTCACCATCTTCGACCGGGCCAGCCGGCTGGAGTTGCGGGGCGAGGATGAGGGTTAATATTCCTCCCCGGCACGGGGAGGGGGACCGCTCGCGCAGCGAGTGGTGGAGGGGCACGGCCCCAATAGCGCAGCGCCAAGCGCCGGCCATGCCCCTGTCCTACACGCGGGTCTTCTGATCTACCTTTGGGGATGGGGTATCCGCACGCATTCAACCGCCCAACTGCAGCACAGGCGTCGCTTCACTGTCGCCCCAATGTCGTCTTTGCGTCGCGTCGAAGGCGCGCGATCGTGACCCGATTGTCGCGCGGCTGTCGCTTCGCTGTCGCGTCGCGAGCGCGTTCCTGGCGCATTGGCCCGGAATCACCCCCACGACACTGTGAACTTCGACTGTCGCGTCGAATCTCCCGCCGCGACGCCCTGGAATCAGATCAGGCCAGCGAGCGGGCTCGACGGGTCGGCATACATGCGCTTGCCCATGCGGCCGGCGCGATAGGCCATGCGGCCGGCCTCGACGCCCGCCTTCATCGCCGCCGCCATCAGCACCGGGTCCTTCGCCTCGGCAATGGCGGTGTTCATCAGCACGCCGGTGCAGCCCAGCTCCATCGCCTGCGCCGCTTCCGACGCGGTGCCCACGCCCGCATCGACCAGCACCGGCAGCTTGGTGCCTTCCACGATCAGGCGGATCGTTACCTTGTTCTGGATGCCCAGGCCCGACCCGATCGGCGCGCCCAGCGGCATGATCGCGACCGCGCCGGCATCCTCCAGCCGCTTGGCCGCGATCGGATCGTCAACGCAATAGACCATCGGCTTGAAGCCTTCCTTGGCCAGCACCTCGGTCGCGCGCAGCGTTTCGACCATATCCGGGTAGAGCGTCCGCGCCTCACCCAGCACCTCCAGCTTCACCAGTTCCCAACCGCCCGCCTCGCGCGCCAGGCGCAGGGTGCGGATCGCCTCCTCGCCGGTGAAGCAGCCGGCGGTGTTGGGCAGATAGGTGACCTTCTTGGGGTCGATATAGTCGGTCAGCATCGGCGCGTTCGGATCGGACACATTGACGCGGCGCACCGCCACGGTGACGATCTCCGCACCCGACGCGACCAGCGCGGCGGCATTCTGCTCGAAATTCTTGTATTTGCCGGTGCCCACGATCAGGCGCGAACGGAAGGTCTTGCCCGCCACCGTCCAGCTATCGTCATCCACCGGGGACATATCGCCACCACCAACGAAATGCACGATCTCCAGCTCGTCGCCGTCCTCGATCCTGACATCGGCCAGGGTCGAACGCGGCACCACTTCCAGATTGCGCTCCACCGCCACCTTCTCCGGCGCGAAGCCCAGCTCGCTCGCCAGCTCGGCCAGGGTCAGGCCGTCGCGGATGCGGCGATGCTCGCCATTGATATGGATGGAGATGGTGCCGTCGATGCTCACTACATTATCCCGTTCGTGGCTGGAAACGTGTCTCGACTTGGCGCGACACGAAGGGCTAAAGATCAGCGCGCATATAGGGGCGGCGACGCCGCGCCCGCAACAGACAAGTCTCGACCGACTGGGGGATCGCCATGGCGGACACACGCAAAATCTATGTTCTCAACGGCCCGAACCTCAACATGCTCGGCACCCGCGAACCGGAAATCTACGGCTATGACACGCTGGACGACATTGCCGAGCGAATGGAGGATGCCGCCCACCGCGCCCATGTCGAGATCGATTTCCGCCAGTCCAATCATGAAGGCCATCTGGTCGACTGGGTGCAGGAGGCGCATCGCGAGGGCGCCCATGCCATCATCATGAATCCCGGCGCCTATACCCATACCTCGATCGCGCTGCATGATGCGATCAAGAGCATCACCGTGCCGGTGATCGAGATCCACCTGTCCAACCCGCACACGCGCGAAGCCTTCCGCCACAAATCCTATGTCGGCATGGCCGCCAAGGGCACGATCGCGGGCTTTGGCGCCATGTCCTACATGCTGGCGCTCGAAGCAGCGCTGGAACTGTAGGACGCACAAAAGTTGCGCTTTGGCGCAAATGAGCATAGGCGCTGGCCGCCAGAACGCATTTTGAAAGACGACAAGGGTCAAGCATGAACGACAAGCATGACAAGGGCGCGATGCAGGTGGACGTCACCCTGGTACGCGAACTGGCCGCTTTGCTGGATGATACCAACCTGACCGAGATCGAGGTCGAGGACGGCGATCGCAAGATTCGCGTGGCGCGCAAGATCGGTGGCGGCGCCCCCATCTTCGCAGCGCCCGCTGCCGTAGCGGCACCCGTCGCTGCCCCGGCTGCGGCACCGGCCGCTACCCCCGCCGCCGAACCAGCCCTGCCCGCCGGCAATGTGGTGAAGTCGCCGATCGTCGGCACCGCCTATCTGTCGGCCGAGCCGGGCGCCGCGCCCTTCGCGCGCGTCGGTTCGCAGGTGAAGGCCGGTGAAACCGTGCTGATCGTCGAAGCCATGAAGGTGATGAACGCGATCACCGCGCCCGTCGCCGGTACGGTCAAGGCCGTGCTGGTCGATAACGGCCAGCCGGTTGAATATGACCAGCCGCTGATCGTCATCGAATAAGGCCGCGATTCCATGGCCATCGAAAAACTGCTGATCGCCAATCGCGGCGAGATCGCGCTCCGCATCCACCGCGCCTGCCATGAAATGGGCATCAAGACGGTGGCGGTCCATTCGACCGCCGACGCCGATGCCATGCATGTGCGCCTCGCCGACGAGGCGATCTGCATCGGGCCGCCAGCTGCCAGGGACAGCTATCTCAACATCGCCGCGATCATCTCGGCGGCGGAGATCAGCGGCGCCGACGCGATCCATCCGGGCTATGGCTTCCTGAGCGAAAACGCCAAGTTCGCCGAAATCGTCGAGGCCCATGGCCTGGCCTTTGTCGGCCCCAAGCCCGAACATATCCGCACCATGGGTGACAAGATCGAGGCGAAGCGCACCGCTGGCGCGCTCGGCCTGCCGCTGGTTCCGGGTTCGGACGGCGCGGTCAGCGATGTCGAGGAAGCCAAGATCATCGCCGAAGCCGCCGGCTATCCGGTGATCATCAAGGCGGCATCGGGTGGCGGCGGTCGCGGCATGAAGGTCTGCACCTCGCCTGACGATCTGGAAACGCTGATGCAACAGGCCGGGTCGGAAGCGAAGGCCGCGTTCGGCGACGCCACCGTCTATATCGAGAAATATCTCGGTAATCCGCGCCACATCGAGATTCAGGTGTTCGGCGACGGCAATGGCAACGCCATCCACCTTGGCGAACGCGACTGCTCGCTGCAGCGCCGTCACCAGAAGGTGCTGGAAGAGGCCCCCTCGCCCGTCCTGAGCCAAGCCGAGCGCGAACGGATCGGCGGCATCTGTGCCAAGGCGATGGCCGACATGGGTTATCGCGGCGCGGGCACGATCGAGTTTTTGTGGGAAAATGGTGAATTCTACTTCATCGAGATGAACACCCGCCTGCAGGTGGAGCATCCGGTGACCGAGATGATCACCGGCCTCGACCTGGTGCGCGAACAGATCCGCGTTGCCGAAGGCAAGCCGCTGTCGGTAAACCAGGAAGATATCCGCTTCACCGGCCATGCGATCGAATGCCGCATCAACGCGGAAGACCCCAAGACCTTCGCCCCGTCGCCGGGCACCGTCACCAGCTATCATGTTCCGGGCGGCATGCACGTCCGCGTCGATAGTGGCCTGTATCAAGGCTATAAGGTGCCGCCTTACTACGACTCCATGATCGGCAAGCTGATCGTCTATGGCCGCACCCGCGAGGGCGCGATCATGCGTCTGCGCCGCGCGCTGGAGGAATATGTGATCGAGGGGATGAAGACCACCATCCCGCTGCACCAGGCGCTGCTGAAGGATCCCGAATTCCTCAACGGCGACTATACGATCAAGTGGCTCGAAGAGTGGCTGGCGCGGGAAGACGCCCAGTGAAGGCGGTGATCTGGCACAATCCGCGCTGTTCCAAGTCGCGGGCTGCGCTGGCCATCCTGGAAGAGACGCCCGGCCTGGAGATCGCGGTTCTTGAATATCTCAAGACCCCGCCCAGCCGAGCCGACATCGCGGCAGTGCTGGACAAGGCCGGCGTCGTCCCTTCGCAGGCCGTCCGCAAGGGCGAGGCCGTGGTGAAGGAAATCGGCCTCAACACTAGCGACGATGCCGCCGTGCTGGACGCCATGGCGGCGCATCCGATCCTGATCGAACGCCCGATCGTCATCACCGACAAGGGCGCCGTCGTCGCCCGCCCGCCCGAAAAAGCACGCGAAATCCTCTGAATATCAGCCGCTTGTCACGCACATGTAACAAGCGGCTGATTTGAGCCCTTGCTTTGACGGGGGGAAGCCGTAGCTTCCTCTCCCATGGCAAAGGAACCGGCATTGGCGACCATCGCCGTCTACAGCCTCAAGGGGGGCGTTGGCAAAACCACCTTTTCGGTCAACCTCGCCTGGGCGTCGGCGAGCATATCGAAGCGGCGGACCCTGCTCTGGGATCTCGACCCGCAGGCCGCGTCGAGCTGGCTCCTCTCCACCGATCTTGAAAGCCGCGATGCTGCGCACGCGATCTTCAGCAAGGATGTCGAGGTCCGCAAGCTGATCCAGCCCACGACCGTGCCGGGCCTCGACCTGATCGCCGCCGATACCTCGCTGCGCAGCCTCGACCATCTGTTCCGTGAGATGGACAAGAAGAAGCGGCTCGCCAAGCTGATCGACAGCCTGGGCAAGGATTATGACCGCATCATCCTCGATTGCCCGCCGGGCCTCACCGAAACCAGCGAGCAGGTGCTGCGCGCCGCGGACCTGATCGTCATTCCCGTCATCCCCTCCCCCCTGTCGCAGCGGGCGATGGGCGAGGTGGCCCGCTATCTGGTGCAGCGCGGCGGCAATCATGCGCCGATCCTGCCGGTCTATTCGATGGTCGACCGCCGCCGCAGCCTGCATCGCAAGGCGCTGGACGAGCAGCCCGGCTGGGGCGCGATCCCGATGGCCAGCACGATCGAGCAGATGACGGTGCGGCGCAAGCCGCTCGGCGCCTTCGCCCCTGCCTCGCCCCCGGCTCAGGCCTTCGGCGCGCTATGGACGATGGTCGAAAGACAGATTCAGGCCTGATCGTCTAGCCGTTGCCACAGGCCTGTGCCGGCGGTTCCGGGAACAGCCGCACCGCATCCTGTGGCAGCATCGGCCGGCCATAATAATAGCCCTGCACCTTCTTGCAGCCCAGTCGGCGTACCATGTCCAGCTCGGCGGCGGTTTCCACGCCTTCGGCCGTGGTCGACATGCCCAGACTTTCCGCCAGCGTCACCACCGCCCGGATGATCGCCAGATTTTCCGGCGTGTTGTGAGCCGCGCCGACGACGAAGCTGCGATCGATCTTGATCGTGTTGAAACGAGTGCGGCTGAGATAGCCGAGCGAGCTATAGCCGGTGCCGAAATCGTCGAGCGACAATTGCACGCCCAGCCCCTGCAACTGATCCAGCACGCGCAGCGCGCTGTCATCCTCGTGCAGGAAGACGCTTTCTGTCACTTCCAGCTCCAGCCGGCGGGCGTCCAGCCCGCTCTGGGCCAGTGCATTCACCACCGCCGACACGAAATTTGACTGGTGCAACTGCTCGGCGGAGACATTGACGGCCACGCGGATATGCGCGGGCCAGCGCATCGCCTCACGGCACGCCGTGCGCAGCACCCATTCGCCAATCGGTCCGATCAGCCGGGCCTCTTCTGCCACTGGCACGAATTTCGACGGTGGAATCGGCCCCAGGTCCGGATGAGTCCAGCGCGCAAGAGTCTCGAATCCCGTTATGACACCCGATGTCGCATCGACGACAGGCTGATAGACAAGATGCAGCTGATCCTTCTCCAGTGCATCGCGCAGAGCCTGTTCCAGCCGCTGCCGCTCCTCTGCCTTGGCATGCAAGTGCGGTTCATAGGGACAATGGACGCCTCCCCCCTCATCCTTGGCGCGATAAAGCGCCAGGTCGGCACTACGGATAATCGCTTCGGACTGATGCCCATCGATCGGCGAAACAGCCGAACCGACCGAAGCGCCGACATGGAGGACATGCTGGTCGATCTGATAGGGCGCGGACAGTGCGTCGATGATCGCGATCGACAGGCGGGCAACCGCCCGATCATCATCGATCCGCGCGATCACCACGCCAAATTCGTCACCGCCGATACGGCCGCAAAAGCCAATCCCACCACAGACATGGCGCAGGCGCTGTGCGACCTGGCTGAGCAACTGGTCGCCAACCTGATGGCCCAGGCTGTCATTGATCGCCTTGAAGCGATCTAGATCAAGCATAAGGAAAGCGCAGCCGGGCCGTCGATTGCCTGTCTCCGCCATGGCATGATCCAGCGCATCGCGCAGATGTGCTCGGTTGGGTAGGCCCGTCAACGTGTCGAAACGCGCCAGTTGGGCGATCTTGTCGGCCGATTCGCGCTGAACGGTAATGTCGGATCCGACGCCACGAAAGCCCTGGAAATTACCATTATCGTCATAGCGGGGCGATGCCGAAAGTTCTAGCCATCGGGTCTTGCCCTGGACTTCGACCGGCAGCGCCAGATTGCTGAAGCTTTCGCGCCGCTTGAGATGATCGGCCAGGCTGTGCAGGCTCGATGCAAATCGCCCGCTTTCCCAGCCAGCACCGGCCAGGATCTGGACCAGCGGCGCGCCTTCCAGCGCCTGCGGCGTCCTTCCCACGCTTTCGGCGAAACGCTGGGACACGCCGCTGATGCGGCGCAGCGCATCGGTTTGCCACAACCAGTCGGATGCCCCCTGTTCATATTCACGCAGCAGCAGACTGACGACTTCGGTCTGCTCGGCTAGCTGGACCGTAGTGCTGTGCTGGCGCGCGAATGTGCGGGCATAGATGAGGCAGCCGACCAGTAGCGACAGCGCATAGCTGGTAGCGAGTGCCCGCAGCGGCAACAGGGTGCCGCCGTCGAACATCGCCGACAGGCCAGCGATGCAAGGCATGAGAAAGGCGATGGCGGCCAACGGCGTCGCCGCATAGCTGATTGCGCCACACACCATGATGCAGCTGATGAGGGTCCATAGCGCCACCAGATGCTCGGCCCCCTCTCCCCTCGAAAAAAGAGTCATGCAGGCAGCCCAGACCAGGCCGTGCAACAGTCCTGTCAGCGCATGACGGCGCAGGTCGCGGGCCTGCGGAGCACCGCTGATGCCGATCTTGCGGCGATGGATCAACAAGGCGCTGATGGTAACGGCGCCGATCAACGCGACGCTCCAGCCGATCATGACCGTCGCCGAAACATGACTGCCGAACACGCGCCAGAGGAACAGCAGACCGAACACGTTCATCGCCAGGCGCAGCAGCGCGACGCTGTCAGCGGACTGCAACTGGGCAGTCAGGACGCGCATGTCAGCTTCATCGACGAGGCGTGCGAGCCCCATCATCGCCCTTAGCGAGCCCCGTCCCTGTCGGTCGGTTTCGGATTGCCCTTGCTCGATACCCACATGCCCGGTCTAGCAGGCAATGGTTATCAATCGGTATGCGCCGCCCGATCAGGCGGCGATATCGTAAGGACGAATCTCGCCGGTCAGATAGAGGTTGCGCGCCTTGGACCGGCTGAGCTTGCCGGAGCTGGTACGCGGCAGGGTGCGCGGCGGCACCAGTTCGACGACGCAGTTCATGCCGGTGATGGCGCGAACCCGCTCACGAATCTGGTCGCGCAGGCGCGAACGCTCCTCATTGTCGGAGGTGCGGCAATGGACCAGCACCGCCGGCGCTTCCTCGCCGCCCGGCGTGGTGATCGCGAAGGCGGCAATGTCCCCCTGCTTGAAGCCCGGCAGCTGCTCCACCGCCCATTCGATATCCTGGGGCCAGTGATTCTTGCCGTTGATGATGATCATGTCCTTGGCGCGGCCGACAATGTAGAGATAGCCGTCGGACAGATAACCCATGTCGCCCGTATCCAGCCAGCCATCGGCCATGCAGGCCTCGGTCGCTTCGGGATCGCGGAAATAGCCGACCATCAGCGAGGGGCCGGTGGTCCACACTTTGCCGATCTGACGCTCGTTCATCAGGCCGCCATCCTCGTCCCTGATCTCGACGATCATGTCCTTGGCCGGCTTGCCGCAATTGACGATCGAGCGGAAACGCTGCGGGCGGCCTTCCGGCGCGGTGCCGCCCGACAGGTCGGTTTCCTCGACCAGTTCGACGATGATGCCCTCGCCCGGCGGCATGATGGTGACGGCTAGGGTCGCTTCGGCCAGGCCATAGCTCGGCAGGAAGGCCTTGGGGCTGAAGCCCGCATCACCGAAAGCGTCAACGAAGCTCTGCATCACGTCGGGACGGATCATGTCGGCGCCGTTGCCGGCAAGGCGCCAGCGCGACAGGTCGAAACGGTCGGCCGCCTTGGTCTGGCTCGACATGCGGCGCGCGCAAATGTCGTAGCCGAAGGTCGGCGAATAGCTGATCGAGGTGCCCTCGTTGCGGCTGATGAGGTCCAGCCAGGCCAGCGGCCGGCGGGCGAAATCCTCGGTCTTCATGTAATCGGTCGACACCTGATTGGCGACGACCGACAGGAAGCAGCCGACCAGGCCCATGTCATGATACCAGGGCAGCCAGCTGATACAGCGATCGCTTTCCTGCACTTCCATGCCATGGCTGTGCGCCGACAGGTTGGACAGCAGCGCATGATGCGTCACCGCGACGCCATGGGGGAAACGGGTCGAGCCGCTCGAATATTGCAGATAGGCGATTTCCTCGCCCTGCGCCTGCGGCAGAGCGCAGGGGACCGCCTCGCGAGCGATGAAATCCTCAAAGGCGATGCTCTCGACCGACTTCTGGCGACCGGACTCACCCGCCATATCCTCCAGCTCCTTGGGGAAGAGGAACAGCATCGGGTCGCAGCTGGAGAGCTGGACGTTGAGTTGGTCGATATAGCTTTCCTTGCCGCCAAAGCTGGTCGGCAGCGGCAGCGGCACCGGCCAGGCGCCGGCATAGACGATGCCGAAGAACAGCATGGCGAAGTCGGCGCCGGTTTCAGCGACCAGCGCAACGCGGTCCTCGGGCTTCACGCCATGGGCGATCAGGCGATGGGCACAGGCAATCGCGTCCTCGCGCAGTTCGCTGAACGGATAGGGCCGCGCCAGATTGCCGCGCGCATCATGGAAATTGAGGCCGCGCTTGCCCTGCGCCGCATAATCCAACGCCTCGCCGAGCGTCTCGAAATCGGAGAAGCGGCGCGGAAGAACATCGTTGGTCGGCGTAGGTGCCATCATAATCTGCGAACCCGTCATATTGGTGTCACCCAATGTCATATCTGTCATATTCCGGCGGCCGCTATCAGTTTTGACGTCGACTTGCACCGGATAGTTTCAATCCAGCTTGTGCTTGTAGACCACAAGGCGCGGTAAAATTCCGGCCCGACTGTGGCATAAAGATGGCGCTTAGCGCATGATAGCGTGCAATGCACGACCGGTCATGACCAGCAAACGCCCGCCCCCACCCCTGGACGAAGACCTATTGCGCGAATTGGCGCTGCGCTATGTCGGTCGGTTCGCGACCAGTCGCGGCAAGCTGCTCGCCTATCTCGCGCGCAAATTGCGTGAACGCGGCTGGAGCGGGGAAGCGCCGGCCGATCCCGAAGCGCTGGTCGCCCGCTTCGCGGAGCTTGGTTATGTCGACGACAGCGGCTTTGCCCTGATGAAGAGTACGGCGCTCGGCCGACGCGGCTATGGCGCCCGCCGTATCACCGAAACATTGCGCGCCGCCGGCATAGAGGAGGCCGATCGTAGCGCCGCCGATGCCCAGGCACAGGCCGATCGCTGGGCCGCGGCTGATCGATTCGCCCGGCGCAAGCGGATCGGCCCCTATGCGATGCAGGCGCCTGATCCCAAAGGCCGGGAAAAAGCGATCGCCGCTTTCCTGCGTGCCGGCCATGATTATGCCCTGGCCCGGCGCTGGGTCGATGTCGCGCCGGGTGACTTTCCCGAAGCGGAGGATTGAGGGTTAACCCTCTCCCGCACCTCCCCGAAACCCGCTAGTCAGGATCGCATGATCTTTACCCGATTGCTTCTCGCCGCCGCCCTGCCCACGCTGCTTCTGGCCTGCTCCGCCAAGCCCGACGCCGGCAATGAAGGCAGCAATGTCCAGGCAGCCGCGCCGCAGGGCACACTGCTCCCCCTCGTCATCCGCACCGCGAAGGGCGAACATCGCTTCGATGTGGAAGTCGCCCGCACCGAGGCGGAGCAGGAACAGGGGCTGATGTTCCGCAAGGCACTGGATGCCGACAAGGGCATGCTGTTCCCGATGGAGCCGCCGCGCACAGCCAGCTTCTGGATGAAGAACACGATCATCCCGCTCGACATGCTGTTCATCCATACCGACGGCACGATCGCCTTCATCGGCGCCAATGTCGCTCCCTATTCGCGCGAGCCGGTGTCCGCCGGCGTGCCGGTGGTGGCGGTGCTGGAACTGCGCGGCGGCCGCGCCGCGGAACTGGGCATCAAGGAAGGCGACCGCGTAGCCTGGGGCAAATGCGCAACAACCGACGGCAAGAGCGCGATCGACCTCGATTTCTGCCCGACAACCGCTCGTTAGCGCCATATCGTCCTTGCCCACGTCAATCCCAGCGGCTAAGCGCATCGGCCATGGGTATCCTGGCAAACATCTTCACCTGGTGGAATGGCGCCACCTTTGGCACCTGGCTCTTCACGGCCCGCAAGGGCACGAAAGTGGGCGAGGACCATCAGGGCAATGTCTATTATGAAGGCGGCGTCGATCCGAACGGCCTGACGCGCCGCTGGGTGATGTATAACGGCGCCAATGATTCGAGCCGCGTTCCGGCCGAATGGCATGGCTGGCTGCATCACTCGATCGAGGGCACGCCCGAAAGCTTCCTGCCGCCGCCGCGCATCTGGGAAAAGGAATTCACCCCCAACGCGACCGGCACCGCAAACGCCTATCGTCCGTCGGGCGCGCTCGAAAAGGGCGGCCAGCGCCAGAAGGCGACCGGCGATTACGAGGCATGGAGCCCCGACGCGGCATGATTCGGCGTCCGGCGGGGGGATTCCCGCCGATCCTGCTTGGCGCGCCGCTTCTGGGGTGCGCGCTGCTGGCGGCCTGCGGTCGCAATGATGCGCCGGAGGCGAATCAGAGCGGCCCGGTGAAGATCGAGGGCCAACCGATCCGCAACGCGGACGAAGCCAGCCTGTCGGGCACGCCAATGGCCGAGCGCACCGCCGTCATCGGCCTGCTCAACAAGCGCAACGGCCTGACCCGCGACCTCAGCATGAAGCCCGGCGAGGCGCTGCGCGTCGGCGACGCCATCGTCCGCCTGCAGGCATGCGAGACCACTGCCCCCTGGGAAAATGTGCAGGAAACCGGCGCCTTCGTGCAGTTGGACGTGCGCAGCAGTTCCGACGGCAAGTGGCGCCGCAATTTTTCCGGCTGGCTGTTCCGCGAACGGCCCGACCGCAATGTCGTCCAGCACCCGGTCTATGACGTCTGGGTCAAGAGCTGCACGATGGAATGGCCCGAAAGCGGCCCCGCCACGGTCAAGCTGGGCGACAAGGGCAAGGTGCCCGCTGCCGCATCGCCGGCCAGCGGCGCAAACGCCAGTTCGGCCGCTGCGCCCGAACCAGCCGACAGCACCGCGTCGCCCGCTCCCAGCGGCACGTCGCCGACGGCAACGCCCAACAACTGAAGATAGTCGCGCTGGCTGATTTCCCGCGCGCCCATGCTGCGCAGATGATCGGTCATGAACTGGCAGTCGAGCAGGCTGAAGCCGCCAAAGCGCATCCGCGCCACCAGCCAGGCCAGCGCCACCTTTGACGCATCGGTGCGGCGCGACACCATGGATTCGCCGAAAAAGGCGCCACCCAGTGCCACGCCATAGAGGCCGCCGACCAGCTCATCCCCGTCCCAGCATTCGATCGAATGGGCAAAGCCCAGTTCGTGCAGATGGCGATAAGCCCGCTCGATCGGGCCGTTGATCCAGGTCGACGGACGATCAGGCGCCGCTTCCGCACATAGGGCAACGATGCCGGCGAACACCTGATTGGCGGTGACACGGAACCTGTTCTGCCGAATCGTCTTTGACAGCGAACGTGACAGGTGAAGGCCATGGAGCGGCAGGATCGCACGCCTTTTGGGCTCGACCCAATAGACATCGTCTGCCTGCCGGTCATCGGACATCGGGAACACGCCGATGGCATAGGCCTGCAGCAGCAAAAGCGGATCGATCATGCTCTCCGGTATATCCTTAGGATGACCAGCCTCCTTGCCAGCCCGCGCACCCATTCCCGAGCACTCCGTTCAGGTTCCGAACAACATCAATCCAAGCCCCAACATCGCAATCATCAACGCGAACGCGAGAAAGCTAAAATCCGGCTTGTCCGGATTGCTCATGATCGATTGCCTCCTGCCACTTTCGACCGATGGACACCATCCTATTGGAACACAAAGAAAAAGAAAGGGCAACACATGCCGAACCCTACCGAAACGAAAGCCGCAGCATGGACGCCATCTCGCTCCGCCGCTAAATCCCAAGATCAATGATGATAAGAGGTAGGACTGTGGATTGTAGGATATTGCGCCTGATCACACTGAAGAGCAATGGGCACATCGTTTGCGACGACAGCAGCGGCTATGGCATCATTCTGGGCGAAGTCAGTTCCGCACCAAACTGGAATATCAGGCAAGTCATCGACGGCCCAGTTTATCGGCATGTCCGCCGTTCCTTCCAAGAAGAGCGTCCCCCTTGGCCGGGCATTTGCGAAACTTGCCATACCTTCTCGCCCGGTGGCATCGCAAACGACACGCTGGACAGCCGTATTCGCGTAATGGTCGAACCGACCCTCGCCTGCAACCTCCGCTGCCCATCCTGCATGCGCGTGCGCGAAGGTAAAACACGTTCGGGTGACTGGGATCTCGATCCCAAGATTTTTGAAACCTTCCTGCGCAGTTGCGCGAAGAACGACATCGCGATTGAAGAAATCCAGTATTTGGGATGGGGCGAACCGCTGCTTTATAGCGAAATAGGCACTCTCACCCGACTGGCGCGCAAATGGCATCCTGATTGCCTGCAAGAAATAACCACAAGCGGCAGCATTCCCGACCCTACCGTGATGGACCGGGTCGATATCGACAAACTGACCATCTCCTGCGATGGCGCCCGCCCGGAATCCTACGTCAAATACAGACGCTCCGGCGCACTCGACCAAGTCTTCGCCCTTTTTGAACATCTTTCCACGTTGAGAGATCGGCCTGTAGTGGAATGGAAATACATTCTATTCGAACACAACGACAGTGAAGAAGAAATTCGCCTTTCACAGGAATTGGCCGAAAAATTTAATGTAGACTCTCTACTATATATCGTGACAAATTCAAAAAAGGCTTCACGGCGCTTCACTATCGACAAGATAAAGGATTTTCCATTCCGATATGATCGTGCCCACATCTCCCCGGCAGCGAGCCTTCTGACAATCAAACAGACTGGAATTGTCGCGCCGGAATACTCATCATTGGGTGATGGGGAGAAATTTTCCTTCTTTCTGGATCAGGCTCATATTACCACCAGCAATCTGCTGGAATTGCGTGGCTGGTGCCTGCAGAACGATGGCCGATATGCCGATAGGATCGAATGCTATCATGGCCCGACCCTGCTGGGATCCGCACGCATGCGGGAACGGCGGCGGGATGTGGAGCGCAATCGCCCACATGCTCAGGGACCGGATTCGGGCTTCATCTTCAAATTGCCGCTCGAAGAGAATTTCATTCCCCGCTCATTGCACTTCGCCATCGCAGCCGGGGAACAAAAAGACATTTTCTCAGCCACCCTCAACTTCTCGGCACAACATTAGAAGTCGGCAAACAACCTGCCACCGCCAATCCGTTCACACCGCCCGCTTTCGCCAGCACCGGTCATGCCGCCGCACGCCCCGGTTCGTCGGGGAACGGGTGAAAAGCCCGGACGAGTGCGCTTGCTTTTCAGCATTCGCACCGATAATCTCCGAAAGCGTTCCATATTAAATCATCCAAATAGATATATAGAATATATCGCACAATTCGAGGTATTTCTAAAATGATTGAGATCGGCAAATTTCTATTTCCGGATGATTTAGAAGTGAATCCTGTCGATATAAAAAACGCCTTGTTCATCGGATCGTGCATGACGGAATCTTACGTCAAGAAATTCCGTGAGAATAAGCCCGACACGAACATCGATTATGTGATTTTCAACAATGTAGCCGACATGCCGAATTCACCACCTCGGCCAATATCCGAATATGATTTTCAGTTCGTCCAGGTTCCGTTGCGCCACATCATCGGCGACATCGTTGTCGACTTTTCCAAGTTCTCGAACCCGGAAACGAACAAGGACATCATCGAAAATGGGCGTAATGCCCTGAGATTGATGCTTGAAAGCGCACTGAAATATAATCGGGAGCATAGCCTCCTGACCTTCGTCCAGAATTTTATCGTGCCCCAGACACCAGTAGTTGCGGGACTTGCCGCGCGTGGCAGCAATTTCGACCTGCGCGCTATCACCCAATCCCTGAATGAGATGATCAACGAGATCGTCAGCGAATATAGCAATGCCTATGTCGTTGATGCAGAGATGATCGCATCGTCCATGGGGAAACGATATTTCTTTGACGACACCTACACATTTTTTACCCATGGCGGATTTTTCTTCGACGACTGGCACATTTTTGAAGGCGGCCGAATTGAAACCGTTCCGCCAATCGAAACAATTTCACCCAATCACCTGAACCAGTTCTTCGATGCCATCTGGCGTGCCATCGAATATAATTACCGCGTCATCAATCAGATCGACAGCATCAAACTTGTCATATTCGATTTGGATGACACGCTGTGGCGCGGCATTATTGGCGAACATTATGGCGACGACGGGCAGCACCCGCTGACGATTGGATGGCCGATGGGCGTGCATGAAGCGATCCATCATCTGAAGGCGCGTGGCATCCTCGTGGCGATCTGTTCCAAGAATAGCCCGGAACTGGTGAAAGCGCGCTGGAATCGCGCAATTCCCAGCGAATGGATTTCGCTCGACGATTTCGTCTGCGCTGAAATCGGCTGGGGTCCCAAGGCCGAAGCGGTTGGCCGTATTCTATCCGATGTCAGCTTGACCCCCCGCAATGTCGTGTTCGTCGATGACAATCCGGTGGAGCGAGAAGCGGTGCTTACAGCCTATCCCGGCATTCGCGTCATGGGGAAAAACCCTCTGCTGACACGCAACATCCTGCTGCAATCGGCCGAAACGCAGACCCGGATCGTGACCAGCGAATCCGCGATGCGCGATGCGATGATCCGACGCCAGAAGGTGCGGGAAAATGAACGCCAGTCCATGTCTCGCGAGCAGTTCCTGCAGAATCTGAACTGCCGCCTGAAGATGCTCCACATCGAAAGCCCCAGCCATGAGAAATTCTCGCGGGTTTTCGAACTTCTCAACAAAACCAACCAATTCAACACCAACGGCGTTCGCTGGACACCGGCAGATGTGAATAATCACTTCAATGACGGGGGCACGATTATAGCCTTCGAAGTGCAGGATAAATATACGTCCTACGGCCTGGTAGGTGTCATCCTGATACGCGGCAACCAAATCGTCCAGTTTGTCATGAGTTGTCGGGTGCTCGGACTGGAAATCGAAACCAGTGCGCTGAAGGTGCTGGTCGAAAGACTGCGGGCATGGGGAACAGCCGGGCCGATTACCGCCTCGATCATCGAAACCGACGCCAACATCGTGTCGCGTGACGTCTATGACAAGGCGGGTTTCACCAACGAAGGCAATGGCCATTACATGCTGGGTAATGAAGCCCTCGGCACGCCCGGGCAGCATCTCACCATCTATTGGGATGGCGAAGCCGAACCGCAGGCCAGCGCGAATGAGGTCGGACACGCGACGGAAGATGTCCAGGATCTCCCGCCGAAAGGCCTTGGCACGCAAGGTGATGCCCTGCTTGAAGACCGCCCCAAGGGTCTGCTGTCTCGCCTGACGGGTCGCGCCAACTAAGCATGAATTGATGCGCCTTCCCCTTTCCTCCGACGAAGGGGAAGGCGCTCGGCGACATTTGGACCAGCCCCTTGGGAACGGGTAGAGAAGCGCCAGGAAGAAAAGGGTTTTTGACGCCGTCAATGACTCGCCGATGATCCGATTGACTCGTCTCGTCGTCGCCCTAGTCTCCCGCGCCATGACATCCCTGCGCCTCGCGGCCCTGCCGCTACTCCTCGCCGCCACCGCCCTCCCTTTCGCCGCTTCGGCCGCGCCCGCATCCGACCCCTATGCGGCACGAATCGCCAAGGTGCTCAAGGCCACCCCGCTGATCGACGGCCATAATGACTGGCCCGAAGCGATGGCCGGCAAGGCCGGCGACGCCCGCTGGACCATGCCGCTCGACCGGCTCGATCCCAGCCAATATCATACCGACATCGCCCGCCTGCGCGCCGGGCAGATGGGCGGCCAGTTCTGGTCCGTCTGGGTCTCCGCCGACCTGCCCGAACTGCAGCAGGTGAAGGACACGGTCGAGCAGATCGAACTGGTCCACAGCCTCGCCCGCCGCTATCCGCAGGACTTCACCCTAGCCACCACCGCTGCTCAGGTCCGCGCCGCGCACAAGGCCGGGCGGATCGCGTCGATGATCGGGGTCGAGGGCGGCGGCCAGATCGACGGCAGCCTGGCCGTGCTGCGCGCCTATCACGACCTTGGCGCTGGCTATCTGACCCTGACCCACAGCCGGACCATCGCCTGGGCCGACAGCGCCACCGACAATCCCCAGCATGACGGCCTCACCCCATTCGGCGGGGCGGTAGTGCATGAACTCAACCGCCTGGGCATGCTGGTCGACCTCGCCCATGTCAGCGAAGGCGTGATGCTGGACGCACTCAAGATCAGCAAGGCGCCGGTCATCTTCTCCCATTCCAGCGCACGCGCGCTATGCGACACGCCGCGCAATGTGTCCGACGCGATCCTGAAGCAGGTCGCTGCCAATGGCGGCGTCGTCATGGTCAATTTCGCGCCGCAATATGCGTCGGAGGCCCGCCGGGTCTGGAGCGCGGCGCGCAGCGCGGAAATGTCCCGCTATAACGCCCCGCCCTTTGGCGGCCTCTATATCGGCGATCCCGAAGGCGCGAAGAAGGCGCTGGCGGAATGGGAAAAGGCCAATCCCGAACCGGTCGTCACCCTGTCGATGGTCGCCGACCATATCGACCATATCGCCAAGGTCGCCGGCGTCGACCATGTCGGCATCGGCAGCGATTTCGACGGCGTGGGATCGCTGCCCCAGGGGCTGGGCAGCGTCGCCACCTATCCCGCGCTGCTGGCCGAACTGATGCGCCGCGGCTGGAGCGATGCCGATATCGCCAAGCTGGCCGGCGAGAATGTGCTGCGCGTCATGGCCGTCGCGGAAAAGGTAGCCGATGGCATGAAGGCGGAGCCGATCGGCAATGGAACCGTCGCATCGCTGGACGGTGCCAAGCCGGCGGCAAAAGAATAGAGCCTGATTCACGCCATCGCTGGAAGCGCGGAGCGCTTCCACCTCAAACGATCAGGCTCTAACTGACGGCCGGCTCCAGCAATCGGATCGTGCCCGCGTCCGCGTCGATTTCGGCGCGGGCGCCGACCGGCAGGCTGAACTGGTTGGCGATATGGCCGAACAGCGCGCCCTGGAAAGCGGGGATGCCGAGTGGCGCCAGATGCTGCTGCAGCACTTCCGACAGGGTAAAGCCGCCATAGGACACGCCAGTGGCCGTGCAACTGGTGCATTGGCCGAAGACGAAGCCGGCAAGCTTTGGCAATATGCCCGCCAGCGACAATTGGGTCAGCATCCGGTCGATGCGATATTCCGCCTCGTTGGTTTCTTCCACGAACAGGATCGCGCCGGTGAAATCCGGCAACCAGGGCGTACCCATCAGCGCCGTCAGCACGGTGAGATTGCCACCCAGCAACCGACCGCTCGCCTTGCCGCCGCCAAAGGTGCGGATGCGGCCGCTGCGGGGCACCAGCCGGTCCTCCGTCCCCACCGGATTGACATAGGTCGGCGTCGCCCCGTCGAACGCCACCGCGCGGAAACTGTGCCAGCTGAGCTTGCCCCAGCCGCTGGCGGCATTGGGGCCATGGATGGTGGTGAAGCCGGCACGGGCCGCAAAGGCCAGGTGCAGCGCCGTGATGTCGGAAAAGCCGGTCAACAGCTTGGGATTGGCGCGGATCGTCTTGAAGTCGAGATAGGGCAACATGCGCGCGCAGCCCCAGCCGCCGCGCACCGCGAACACCGCCTTCACCTCCGGGTCGGCATACATGGCATTGACGTCGGCGGCGCGGTCGGCATCCTTGCCCGCCAGATAGCCATAGCGCTCGACCAGATGCGGCGCAGCCTTGGGCTTGAGCCCCATCGCCCGGATCGTGTCCTTGACCAGGTCGAGGTCGAAGGCGTCATCAGTAAAGCCCGCCGGCTCGACCAGGCCCACCACGTCCCCTTCGCGCAGGCGCGGCGGCCGGATCAGCCCGGCCGGTGCCGGTGCCGCTGCCGAAGCCGAAGGAACGCCCGCCGCGACCACAGCGCCACTAATCCCGGCCAGCAACCCACGACGATCCATCATGTAAAAACGCTCCCATCCTTGTGGCGATAGACCCCACCGGACAGGTGCAGATCGATGTCGGGATAATGGCAATCACTGACAGACGGACGGCCAAAGGCAAGGAAGATGCATTCCGTATCGCTTTCGTTGAGCAGATGATGGCCGTCCGCCACGCCCTTGGGGAAGGCCGCCATATCGCCCGGCGCCATCGGCGTGCGCCCGCCCTCCTCGACCAGCACCGCCTCGCCCGACAGCATGACGACAAATTCGTCCTCGCCCTCATGCCAGTGGCGTTGCGAGGAGGCCGCGCTGGGTTTCAGCACGACATGGCTGACACCGAAGTCGCCCAGGCCCGTCGCCAGCCCAAGCCGGCGATAATGACGGCCGGCCACCGCCCGCGCATGGTCGCCCGGATAGCCGGTGGCATTGCTTTGCGGAATGGAAGCAAGATCGATCTTCGGCATGGCCCCTCTCCTCTGCGCTGGTCAAGAAAGACGGCTTTCGCTAACGCAGCGCCATGACCAAGACCAGCACCAATCATGACGCCCTGGCCCTGGCCGAGCGCCTGCTCGCCTGCCCCTCCGTCACCCCGGCCGTCGGCGATGTCTTCGCCGAGCTGGAAGCGATGCTGGTCCCGCTGGGTTTCACCGTAGACCGTTTCGTCAGCGGCGAGGCACCGGATGGCCCGGTCGAAAATCTGCTCGCCTGGCGCACCACGGGCGCCGGCCCACATTTCGCCTTTGCCGGCCATCTCGACGTCGTCCCGCCCGGCCATGGCTGGGCCAGCGATCCCTTCACCCCGGTGGTGCGCGGCGACCTGCTCTATGGCCGTGGTGCGGTCGACATGAAGGGCGCGATCGCCGCCTTCGTCGCGGCGCTGCACGAATTGCCCGACGCCCTGCCCGGCACGATCAGCCTGATCATCACCGGCGACGAGGAAGGGCCGGCCACCTATGGCACGCTGGCGCTGATGGACCGGATGGTCGCGCATGGCCTGCACCCCGACATGTGCCTGGTCGGCGAACCGACATCTTCGGCCCGACTGGGCGACGTGGTGAAGATCGGCCGGCGCGGCTCGGTCAACATGTGGATCAAGGTGGCGGGCACGCAGGGCCATGTCGCCTATCCGCACCTGGCCGACAATCCGATCCCGGCGCTGGTCCGCATCCTCGCCAGGGTCGACGCGGAAGTCCTGGACGCGGGCACCGACTGGTTCCAGCCCAGCAATATCGAGATCACCGATCTGGAAGTCGGCAATCCGGCCCATAATGTCATCCCGGCCGCAGCCACTGCGCGCATCTCGATCCGCTTCAACGACCAGCATAGCGGTGCGTCGCTGATCGAGCGGATCAGCGCGATCGCGGCAAGCGAGGGCGGCAGCGTAGAGGCCAAAATCAGCGGCGAGCCATTCCTGACCCAGCCGGGGACGCTGTCGACGCTGATCGGCGATGCGATCCGCGACGTGACCGGCCTGGAGACCGAATTGTCGACAACAGGCGGCACGTCGGACGCGCGCTTCCTCTCGCGCCTCTGCCCGGTCGCCGAATTCGGCCTCAACAATGCGACGATGCACAAGCTGGACGAAGCGGTCGCGGTCGCCGACCTGCACGACCTGACCCGCATCTATACGCTGATCACGGAACGGGCGCTGCGCGGGTGAAATGCGACGCGACAGTGCGAAGTTCATAGTGTCGTGAGGCTGTTTTGGGCCATTTGCGCCGAAAAAGTCACTGGCACGCGCCTGTAACGCGACAATTGTGCGACACCGACGCGACATCAGGATCACGCTGACGCGCCATTGAAACGACAGTGAAGCGACAGCCATGCGCCGATAGCGCATCGGCCCATGCCGGATCAGGGAGCGTTAGCCTCTGCATCCGACAGGATAGATCATAAAAGCCCGCAGTAGGACAGGCCGCCCGATGTCATGATGGGGTGGGTTCCCGCCATTCCCCTCCCGCCTGCGGGAGGGGGAACCGTCCGCTTATGGTCGCTTCCTGCCGTCAATCCTTTGCTTCATTACCACCGCCCAGGCGGTCGATGATGCGGGTGACGCCCATGTCGGCGGTGACATTGCCGACGGTGCGGAAAATGTCGGGCACGGTCTCCACGGCCAGCAGCAGCGGCAGTGCCTCCACCGGGACGCCCATGGCGAGACAGATCGGGCCGGTGGTGGTGAAGAAGGTGATCTGGCTGGGCAGGCCGACCGCCGCCAGGCTGACGATCGCGGCGACCGCCACGCCCATGACGATCTGGAGCGGACCGAGCGCCACCCCGTTCATTGCCGCCACATAGAGGGCGACGCCGAGATTCGCCGGTGGGCTGGTGATGCGGAACAGCGAAATGGCGAGCGGCAGGACGATGGAGCGGGTGCTTTCGCGCACCGCCAGCGGGCCGTCGCTCGCCGCGATCATCGCCGGCAACGAGGCGATCGAGCTTTGCGTCGAGAAGGCGATGAGCTGCGCCGGCAAGGCCGCACGGGCGAAGCGGCCGGGCGCGATCCGCCCCAGCAGGATCACCAGCGGATAGACCAGCGCCGTTACGGCCAGACAGATCAGGACTATGAAGCCGATATAATGGAGCAGCGCCCCGGCGGTGGCGAGGCCGGAGCGACTGCCGGCGACCAGTGCCAGCGCGAAGACGCCGATCGGGGCCAGCCAGAGCACCCAGCCGACGACGATGAGCAGGGTATCGACCAGCGCGGCAAGAAAGCCTGTCAGTGCGGTGCGCCGTTCCTCCGCCACGCGTGTCACGGCAAAACCGAAGACGAGGGCGAAGAGAACGACGGCAACCACCTGCCCTTCGGCCGCGCTGCGGATCGGGTTGGCGGGAATGAAGCCCAGCAGCCATTCGGCGGATGGGCGGACGCCAGGCACCTCGCTGGCGGCACCTGCCCCGGTGAGCGCGCCGACGGCGCCAGCCGGCACCGGCCAGAATTGCAGCAGTAGCGGCCCCAGCAGCGCCGCCACAGCCGCAGAGGCCGTGAGCAGCAGCGCAAAGAGGATCAGCGTTCGGGTCGCCGTGCCGCTGGTCCGCGCCGTGCTGGCGGCGGATGCGACGCCCGTGACCAGCAGCGCGAAGATCAACGGGATGAGCGGCATCTGAAGCCCGTTGAGCCAGGCCTTGCCGACCGGCTGGGCGATATCGACGATGCCCGAATCCAGCGCACCGCCAAATTCCGACAGGGCAATGCCGCACGCCAGCCCCGCGACCAGCGCAATCATGATCCTGACCGTCAACGACATGCCTATTCCCCCTGATGCGTGACGGCATCACTTCCCTTCCGACCAACCTAAAAGCTTGCAGGCAAAAAGAAAGCCCGGCGATCTGACGGACCGCCGGGCCAAAATGGTCTGGCTGGGAGCCGACCGTATCTTTGCTGCTCAGCCCTTCTTTTCGGGCGGCAGGGTGATCTTCACATCCTCGCCATTCTGGCCGGGAAAATTGGTGAACATCGCATCGATCAGGTTGGGCACCAGATAGGTCAGCTTGTTGGACAGCGACTGGGCGCTGGCCTTGCCCTCGAACAGGCGCAGATTGTCGGCCGCGCGGTCGATCTTCATGCTGAGGTCGCTGGTATAGACGGTGTAGCTCGACACATCGTTGAAGCCGGCACCGCCGAACAACCAGGGATCATAGAAGCCATAGCCCCAGGGGCGTCCCCAGCGGCCATAGCCCCACCCACCGCCGAAATAGGGGCTCGGGCCGAAGCCGCCGGTCGAACGCACGCGCTCACGGCCATTGTCGACATCATAGGCGACACGCACGATGAGGTCGGCCTTGGCCGGATCGTTGGCAGCGACATAGCCGGTCTGGGCCAGACGCTGACCGACCATCTGTGCATAATGGGAAAATTCGAGCCCACCGGCGAGCTTGGGATCGTCGGCAACGATCGTGTAGCTCTGCCCCGCAGGCGCGGGAAGCTGCTGGAAACGGGCGACGTCCGCCTTGAACGACGTGGCGCAGCCGGACAGCCCAACCAGCGCCAGCACGGGCGCTGCAAAAAGACCGATCTTACGGAAAGCTTTCATGTTTTCACGTCCTGAATCAGGCAGATGCCTGTTACTCTTCTTGCGCCCGGCGATAGCAAAACGCAACTGAACATCGCTTGAACGCACCAACCCGTCGATTGGACGCATGCCATGTCCGGTCATTCAAGGGACGGAGCGGCCAGGCCCATTCCGTATGCCGGCCACAGGAAGCCGGCTCTTTGCCCGCTTCCTGTGACATTGTGGCATCAGTCAGCGCATCAGGCCCATGGCGTCATAGGCCGCGCGCAAGGTCGGTTCGGCCGCCGCCGTGGCCTTGGCCGCGCCCTTGTCGAGGATTGCGTCGAGCGCGGCATCGTCGGTGCGCAGTTCCAGAAAGCGCTGGCGCATCGGGCGCAGCGTTTCGACCAGCAATTCGCCCAGCGCCGGCTTGAACGCTCCAAAGCCCTTGCCCGCGAACTCGGCACAGACCGTATCCGGCGTGCTGCTCGACAGGGTCGCGTAGATGCCGACGAGGTTGTTCGCCTCCGGACGACCGGCCAGGCCCTCAGCCGTTTCGGGCAGCGGTTCCGGATCGGTCTTCGCCTTCTTCACCTTGGTCATGATCGCATCGTCCTCGTCGGTGAGGTTGATGCGGCTCAGGTCCGACGGGTCCGATTTGGACATCTTCGCCGTGCCATCGCGCAACGACATGATGCGCGCAGATTCCTTGGGGATGATCGGCGCCGGCAGGGTGAAGATATCGGCGCCGAAATCGGTATTGAACTTGGTGGCGATGTCACGCGACAGCTCCAGATGCTGCTTCTGGTCCTCGCCCACGGGGACATGGGTCGCCTGATAGAGCAGGATGTCGGCCGCCTGCAGCACCGGATAGACGAACAGGCCGACCGAGGCGCCCTCGCGATCCTTGCCCGCCTTATCCTTGAACTGGGTCATGCGGTTGAGCCAGCCGATACGTGCGGTGCCGTTCAGCAGCCAGGCAAGCTCGGCATGGGCCGGCACGCGCGCCTGGTTGAAGAGAACCGAGCGGTCCGGATCGATGCCAGATGCGACCAGCGCGGCGGCCATGTCGCGCACGTTGCGGATGCGCTGCTCGCGCCCTTCATGCACGGTGATCGAGTGCATGTCGGCGAGGAAGAAGAAGCACTGGCTGCCTTCATCCATCTCGTCCTGCATCTTCACCCAGTTGCGGATCGCGCCAAGGTAGTTGCCAAGGTGCAGATTGCCGGTGGGCTGGATGCCGGAAAGGACGCGCATTACTCTCTATCCATTCTGTTGGTTGGTGGTGGTGGTGCCTCGCCGGCGCAGCAACGCCTTGAGGTCGGACAGCCGATAGGCGCCGGTGACGAAGCATGCCAGCCCGTACAGCGCGACGCCCGCGCCGACAAGCAGGGCCAAGCCGATATAGCGGCCGACCATCGGCCCCGAGAGCATCGGGTCGAGCACGCCCTCGCCCGCCCAGAGCGCCAGCCCCATGACGATGGCCGCCACGGCAAGACGTGGGATACGGCGGCGCAGTTGAGGGTCGGCGGTGAAATGGCCGCGCGCGACCAAGGTGCGATAGAGCATCGCGACATTGACGGTCGAAGAGAGCGCGGTCGCGAGCGGCGGGCCGATATGGCCCAGGGTCGGGATCATCGCGAGATTACCGACGATGTTGATGGCGATCGACAGCATCGCATAGCGTACCGGCGTCCTGGTATCGCCGCGCGCATAATAGCCCGGCGTCAGCACCTTCACGAGCACATAGCTGGGCAGGCCGATCGAGAAGGCGGACAGCGCCCAGCCGCAGCGCATCGCGTCCTCCGCGCTGAAGCGGCCATATTGGAACAGGCCGCGCACGATCGGTTCGGCCACGGTAATGAAGGCGACGGTCGCCGGCAGGGTCAGGAACAGGGCCAGTTCGATGCCCCGGTTCTGCGTCTCCATCGCCGCCTGATCCTCGCCCTTCGACAGCATGCGCGAGATGGTGGGGAGGAGGATGGTGCCCAGGCCGATGCCGATCAGGCCCAGGGGAAGCTGATTCAATCGGTCGGCATAATAGATATAGGTGATCGAGCCCGAGGCGAGCAGCCAGCCCGACAGCGCAGTCGAGATCAGCAGGTTGATCTGCGACGCGCCGGCGCCGGCGGCAGCGGGCACGATCAGCCGCAGCAGCTCGCGCACATCGGCGTCGAGGCGAGGGCGCTTGAGCTTCATCGAGACGCCGGCCCGCTTGCAGGCCCAGATCAGCCAGAGCAGTTGCAGCGCGCCGCCGACCGTGACCGACATGGCCTGCACCCGCGCTGTTTCATATTCGTCGGCGCCGTGGAAGAACCACAGGCCCGCGATCATCGCGACATTGAGCAGGATCGGCGCGGCGGCATTGACCCAGAATTTGTCGAGCGAGTTCAAGATGCCGCCGAGCAGCGAGGCGAGGCTGATCAGCGCCAGATAGGGAATGGTGATGCGCGACAAAGTGACGGCGAAGGCGAACTGGTCCGGCGTCGGATTCTGGCGCGAGAAGCCGCCCGACAGCGCCCAGGTGATCGGCCAGGCGGCCGCCAGCAGGACGATCGTGAAGAGGATGAGGACCGGCAGCAGCACGGCGAGGGCGCGCTCGGCGAAATGATAGCCCTCCGCCATGCCCCCCGGTCCGGCCGCCTTCCTGTTGAAGAGCGGGATGAAGGCGGCGGAGAAGGCGCCCTCGGCAAAGAGGGCACGGAACATGTTGGGCAGGCGGAAAGCGACGCCGTTGAAGGCGTCCGATGGGAAACCGGCGCCGACATAGCGGGCGGCGAGCGAATCGCGCACCAGCGCCAGCACCCGGCTGGCGAGCGTCAATCCGCCGACCGAGCCAAGGGCCTTGACCAGTTTCATGCGCCTGCCCTCCATGCCGTTCGGGCTTCGACAGGCTCAGCCCGAACGGACATAGAGGTCATTGCAGGGTTCAGGCGTGACCGGCCGGCTCGCCTGTCGTCACCTGCATCTGTTCCGCCTGCTGCAGATAGAGCGCGCCGAAATCGATCGGATCGAGCAGCAGCGGCGGGAAGCCACCGTCGCGGATCGCGTCGGCCAGCACGCGGCGGGCGAAGGGGAAGACCAGGCGCGGCGCTTCGGCCAGCATGAAGGGCTGGATCTGATCCTCGGGCACGTTGCGCATGCCGAACAGCGCCGCATAGACCAGTTCGGCGGCAAAGGCGGTGCCCTGTGGCGCCACGGCCTTGACCTCGATCTTCAGCGCGATTTCCAGCACTTCATCACCGACGCGGTCGGCACCGATGTTGAACTGGACGTCGATCTGAGGCTGATCCTGCCACTGATAGACCCCGGGGGCGTTCGGGTTTTCGAACGACAGATCCTTCACATATTGGCTGATCAGCGCGATCTGCGGCGCGGTGTCGGCGCCATTGCCGGTCACATTGGTCTGGATGGTGTCGGCTTCGTCGGCCATTGTCCTCAAATCCTTGCTGATCGTTCGTTGCTCAAAGGGCCGGAACAGCCCCCGATATCGATCCGCGCGCTTAGCAGTGGCGAAAGATCAGGGCAATGGCGCCCGATATGGAGCATGATGCGCCGATCGCCGGCCCGGGGCGGCAAGCCGATATTTGAAGTATCGTGCAAACATGCCTATGTTGATGGAACATCATCCCGAACAAAGGGTATTTGCCTCCGTGTACGTGATCGTCATCCTCGCCATGATTGCCGGCTTTCTGGCACTGCGGCTCTATTCCGTTCTTGGAAAGCGGACCGGGCATGAGCAGGAGCCTGCCCCGCGTCCGGCCGAGGAACGCGCCAAAATTGGCGTGATGCAGCCGCGACAGATGCCCGAAATGACGGGCGATTCGGTTCGCCTGGCCGAAGGGCTGATTACCCCGGCGGGCGAAGCGGGCGTGCGCGCGCTGATCAGCGCCGATCGCAGCTTTGACGTGCCCCAATTCGTGGAAGGCGCCAAGAGCGCCTATAAGATGGTACTGGAAGCTTTCTGGCGCGGCGATCGCGATGAACTGGCCTGGCTGTGCGATGCCGATGTGCTGGCATCCTTCGAGGAAGCCATCGCAGCGCGTGAAGCCGAGGGCCATGTGCTCGACAACCGCCTGGTGCGGATCGAGAAGGCGCAGATCGTGGATGCCAGCGTCAACGGCCGTATCGCCGAAGTCTCGCTGCGGTTCGAGGCAGATATCGCCGCCGTCACCCGCGACAAGGATGGCAATGTCGTCGCCGGCTCGCTGACCGATGCCGTGGGCACCAACGATATCTGGACCTTCACCCGCGACCTGCGGAGTGTAGACCCCAACTGGAAGCTCAGCGAAACCGACGAGGCGGCGTGAGTCTGCGTCATTCGGGGGGCGCGCTGCTTGCGGCGCTGATGCTGTCCGCTTGCGCGGGCGGCGTCATTCCGCCATCGGCCAGCGGCCCTGCGCCAAGCCGGCCGAACAGTGGCAGCGATGGGGCGACCCGGCCGGTTCCGGCCACGCCCCGCCCCACCCTGCCGCCGAAATTGCCGACCGTGTCACCCAGCGACCTGCCCACGGACCAGGCCAATGCCGCTGGCCTGGGCGTCACGCCCGGCCCCGACATCGCCAGCCTGATCCCGTCCGGCGAGCGCGCGCGCGCCGCTTTGCAGGCCTTCCGCATTTCCTGTCCGACGTTGATGAAACGCACCGACCAGAGCGGCCTGACGCGTGGATCGGATTGGAACAGCGCATGCAGCGCGGCGTCGAGCTGGCCCGAAGCTACCGCCGCCGAGTTTTTCTCCCGCTATTTCGAGGCGGTGCAGGTGAGCGACGGCGCCGCCTTCGTCACCGGCTATTATGAACCGGAAATCGCCGGATCGCGCACCCGCCAGCCCGGCTATCAGGTGCCGATCTACCGCCGCCCGGCCGAACTGATCGACGTCAACCTCGGCCTGTTCAGCGACAGCCTCAAGGGCCGCACCATCCGCGGCAAGGTGCAGGGCAGCAATTTCGTGCCGTTCGACGAGCGATCGCAGATCGTCGAGGGATCGCTTGCCGGGCGCGGACTGGAGCTGGCCTGGGCGGCCGACCCGGTCGAGTTCTTCTTCCTGCAGGTCCAGGGCAGCGGCCGCCTCACCCTGCCCGACGGCGCCGTGATGCGCATCGGCTATGACGGACAGAATGGGCGCGACTATACCGGCATCGGCAAGCTGATGAAGGATCGCGGTCTGATCCAGGCCGGGTCGATGCAGGACATCATGCAATATCTGCGCGCCCACCCAGCCGAGGGCGCCGCGATCATGAACGAGAATAAGAGCTTCGTCTTCTTCCGCGAACTGACTGGCGCAGGGCCGATCGGCGCGCTGGGCGTGCCGGTAACGGCCGAGGCGACGGTGGCGGCCGATCCCAAATATATTCCGCTTGGCGCCCCTGTCCTTTTGTCGCTCGACCGGGCCGAGCCCAATGGCATCTGGATTGCCCAGGACACGGGCGGAGCGATCAAGGGCGCTAACCGGTTCGACAGTTTCTGGGGTGCAGGCGCCCGCGCGCGGGGCATTGCCGGCGGCATGTCCGCCCGTGGCAGTGCATTGATATTGCTGCCGATCGGATCCGCCGCGCGGCTGGCGCGCCCGTGATCGCACGCCATGCGACGCCGGACCCTATCTTCTGAAGAGCAGGCGCTCTGGGGCGCATTGACGCGCTCGGTCCGGCCGCTTCGACCGGGACTGATGCGCCCGTCCCTGCCCGCTGCCGCGCCAGTCCCGATCCCGGAAACACGGTTAACGCCCCAGCCCCCAAAGGCGGTGCCGATTACCCCGGCGCGGACGCCCGCTGCCGTACTCGACAATGGTTGGGAGAAGCGGATCCGTAGCGGCAACATCGCCCCCGATATGTCGATCGACCTGCACGGCCATAACCTGGCCGGCGCCCACGTCAGGCTTAACCAGGCGCTGGCAACGGCCCTGGCCCGTGATGTGCGGGTCCTGCTGGTCGTGACCGGCAAGCCGCCAAAAGCCAGCAGCCACGGGGATTCGAGCCGGCGCGGCGCGATCCGCGGCGAGATCGGCCATTGGCTGGAGACCAGCCCCTATGCCGATCGCATCGCCAGCGTGCGCATCGCCCATCCCCGCCATGGCGGCGATGGCGCCATCTACCTGATCCTGCGCCGCAAAAAATGACGTATTTTGCGCAGCCACTGACCTTTTCTTAACCACCGTCCTTCATATCCATCTGATCCAGCAGCACCGATTATCGGGGGCTTTGAGCAGGGCAGGGAGGCACATGCAGGGCGTGACAGTGAAAAGCCGCGCTGCTGCCTTCGCCTGTGCGGCCGGTGCGCTGGTCTTCATCCTGTCACTGCTATTGGGCCATGGCGCAGGTGACGATCTGGTCGATGTCGGCCGATCCCTCATCATCGCTATATTGTGCGGCACGATGAGCTGGGCTTCAGCCCAGCGCACCATCGCCGCCACCGCGAGCGCCATCGACACCGCGACGGAGCGGCTACTGGCCGCCGCCCATGGCGATCTTCATTCGCATGTCCCGGCCGAAATCGGTCTGGAACTGCCCGACCTGTCGGTGGCGATGGAGAGCCTGTTCAGCCAGGTCCGCACCAATCTGGACCATGTCCAGACACTGGCGCTGTTCGACCAAGTGACCGGCCTTGCCAACCGCACCAGCTTTTGCCGTCAGGTCGAACGCTTGCTCGCCGAGCGCTGTGGCGCGGGACCGGCAGCTTTGTTCTTCATAGATCTGGACGGATTCAAGGCGGTCAACGACACGCTGGGTCATGCGGCCGGCGACCAGTTGCTCGCGCGCGTGGCGGGCCGGCTGCGCGAAGTGGTGATGGCGCAGGTCAGCGCTGGTCTGGGCGACGCCGTGATCGGCCGCTTGGCCGGCGACGAGTTCACCATGTTCTTCCCTGTCCTGCCGAGCCGCGATGCGGCTTCACGCATCGCCCGCGCCATCCAGTTCGCGCTGGGAGAGCGATTTGAACTGGGTAGCCAGCATGTCGACCTGGGCGCGTCGATCGGTATCGCCTGCTATCCCGACCATGGCGACAGCCTGTCCGCGCTGCTGCGATCGGCTGACATCGCCATGTATCATGCCAAGCATGAGGGGCGGGGCCGCGCCGAGATGTTCACCGCCGAACTGGCGCTAGAGGCGGCGGATCGCGCCGAACTGGAACGCGACCTGCTGCTAGGGCTGGAGCGTGACGAATTTCTGCTGGAATTCCAGCCGCAGATCGAAATGAGCCATGGCGGCGTGGCGCAGGCGGTCACGGCTGAGGCGCTCGTGCGCTGGGTCCATCCCGAACGCGCGCTCATCATGCCCGGCGCGTTCGTGCCCGTTGCCGAGGAAAGCGGCATGATCGTCGCGCTGGGCGACTGGGTCATGAGCCGGGTATGCGAGACCGCTGCGCGCTGGGCGCGATCGGGCGTGCATCAGCGAATCGCGATCAACATCTCGACCCGCGAACTCGCGCAGGCCGATTTCTTCCTGCGCCTGCGCCATGCGATGGCCACGCACCAGACGCCGCCGCCCATGCTGGAGCTGGAGATCACCGAATCGCTGGCGATGGACATGGACGAACGCGTGCTGGGCCAGATCCGCGCGCTGCGGCAGGAAGGCGTGCGAATCGCGATAGACGATTTCGGCACCGGCTATTCCAATTTGGCCCGGCTGCGCGAGCTGCCGGTCGACCGGGTGAAGATCGACCGCAGCCTGGTGCGCGACATCGCCACCTCCGCGGAGGCGCGGACGATCTGCAGCGCGGTCGTCGGCCTGATCCAGGGGCTGGGCATGGAAGTGGTGATCGAAGGGGTCGAGACACAGGCGCAGATGGACATGCTGCGCGTCATCGGCTGCACCCTGTTCCAGGGCTATCACCTCGCCCGGCCGATGGGCGAGGCCCAATATCTGGATCGATATGCAGCCGCGCCCACCGTCGAACCGACGGAACGACGCAGCCTCTAAGCCGGACGGTTCAGGGCAGGCGACGGGCCGACAGGATCTTCACCACGGGCTCCAGCATCTGCCCCTTCATCACGCCATTGCCGGCGGTGGGTGATTTGGGACCGGCCTGGATGGCCTTCACGATATCCAGCCCCTCGACTACATGGGCGAAGACGGCAAAGCCCTGATTGTCACCGGTTGATTCGGGATGGGCATCCATCGCCGGCATCTTGCCGAGCACGATGAAGAAATCGCCGGTCGCGCTGCCCGGCGCATAACGGGCCATGGACAGCGCCCCATCATCATGGGTGAAGCCCGTCTGGCTGGTCGGCTCATGCTTGATCGGCGGCAGGACGCGCTTGGGGTCATTCTGTGTCCCGCCCTGGATGAAGCCGTAGTCCGGGCCGCCGACGGCGCGGTAGAAGACGGTGCCGTCGAACCGCTTCTGATCGACATAGCGCAGGAAATTGCCGGCCGTGACCGGCGCCTTGTCGGGATGAAGCGCCACAACGATACGCCCGGCACTGGTATCGAGCGCCACCCGCACATCGCTTGAGGCAACGGACGTTGGAGACTGGGCCAACAGCGGGCCGGAGGCCAGCGCGGCGAGGAGGAACAGGGCCAGGGTGCGGATCATGGCATCAAGCCTAGTCCAACCACCCTGCCCTGTCAGCCCATAGTATCAGCCCATGGTGAGGCCATTATCAGCCTTCCAACTGGCGCATCAGGGCGCGGACGTCGGCGTCCATGTCGGGATGGCTTTCGCGCAGCTTCTCGATCGTGCGCACCGCGTGAATCACCGTGCTATGATCGCGTCCGCCAAAGGTGCGGCCGATTTCCGGCAGCGAACGCGGCGTCATCTTCTTCGAGATGTACATCGCCACCTGACGCGGACGGGCGACCGCGCGCGCACGGCGCTTCGACTTCATTTCCGACAGATCGATCTTGAAATGCGCGGCACAGGCCTTCTGGATCTCGTCGATGGTCAGGCGACGCACATTGGCGCGCACCGCATCAGCAAGCATGGTCTGGGCAAATTCCAGATCGATCGAGCGCCCAGTCAGTTGGCCATAGGCAACCAGCTTGTTGAACGCGCCTTCCAGTTCGCGCACGTTCGAGCGGATCGAACGGGCCAGGAAGTCGATCACTGCGTCGGGCACCGGCGGATCGCCGGCATGGGCGCGGCGCCCCTCCAATATGGCAAGGCGCAGGTCGAGACCGGCCGGACGGATATCGGCCACCAGGCCGCCCGCCAGACGCGACAGGATGCGCGGATCAATGCCGTCCAGCATCTGCGGCGCCCGGTCAGCGGTCACGACGATCCGGGCACCGGTGTCAATCAGGTCGTTGATCGTGTGGAGAAATTCTTCCTGGGTCGAGCCCTTGCCAGCGATGAACTGAATGTCGTCGATCAGCAGCAGGCGTGCGGCGCGCAGGCGCGCCTTGAACGCCATCGTCTCATTCGCGCGCATCGCGTTGACGAATTCGACCATGAAGCGTTCGGCCGACATGTAGAGCACCGGCGCACTGGGCGAATGGGCCGAGAAAGCCCGCGCAATCGAGTGCAGCAGATGCGTCTTGCCCTGGCCAGTGCCGCCATGGATGAAGAGCGGCGTGAAGCGCGGTTCAGCCTCGCCCGCCATCGCCAGCGCGGCCGAATAGGCAAGCTGGTTGGTTTCGCCGGGCACGAACTGGTCGAAGGCGTGGCGCGGCTGGAAATTGCAGGCGACGGTCGGCGCAGCGGCAACGATCGCCGGCGCCGTCACGGCAGCAGCCACGTCGCGCTTCACCTCCAGCAGACGCGGCCCCGACGAGTCGGGCGCGCGCCGCAGACGCACTTCGCGCACGCCGGCACCCGAGCAGCGCCAGGCCATGCGCAGGCGATCGCCAAACTGACCGGAAACGAAATTCGCGCTGAAATCCGACGCAAAATGGAGATCCAGCGTCTGCGAATCGGGGCAATAGTCCCCCAGGCGCGCAGGCTTCAACCATTGGTCGAACATGCGCGCGCCGATGTCGCGGCGCAGACCGGTGCGAATGGTCGTCCAGGCGGATTCCAGGCGGGCCATATCTGCCACTGCCTCTCCGTCCTGAATTCCAAGCACCGCCGCATTATCCTTCATTGAATGCTGCCCCCAAAAAACCAACAAAAATGCCCCATGGGCACGACTATCGGACGCAACAAGATGGTTCGAAAAAGCGCCCCCGCCTTTCCGAGTCTGATACATCAACTGACATTATGACGACCGCCAGGAAGTGATTCGATCAGCGGCCGGAGGATCAAAATAGACAGGGGCGCTTCACCGGATCAAGGGCGCGCCGCTTCAAAAAACTGAAATAAAGACGTTGACTCGGGAATCCGGCGGAAAACCGCAGATTCACAAATTATGACTGTTTTTCAGTATATTATGAGACAGAAATTTTGCCAGGAGCGCTCGAATCGTGGGAAATTGGCGGGTCGCCAAAATGACCGATCCGTGACTCCAGCAGAAAAAGCCCGCTCCGGCGATCCGGAGCGGGCTTTTTCAGATAAGCGGGTAGCTTAACGTAAGGCTTAAGCGATCGCGCCGACGGCCTTGGTCAGGCGACCAAACTTACGAGCGGCCGTGTTCTTGTGCAGAACGCCGCGGGCAACGCCACGGGCCAGTTCGGGCTGGACGGTCTGAAGCGCGGTCGAAGCAGCGGCCTTGTCACCGGCGAGGATGGCGGTTTCCACCTTCTTCACCAGGGTGCGGATCCGGCTGATGCGGGCGCCATTGATTGCGGCGCGACGCTCGTTGCGACGGATGCGCTTCTTGGCTTGCGGCGTATTGGCCATTCTATTCCTCGGTTCTCATCAAATCTCGGGAAGAGGCCCGTCGGATTCGCCAACCAGCCTCGTGAAGGTGCGCCCCTTACAGCTGTTCCGGGACGTCGTCAACTAATGAGCGCCCCGCTATTTCTGGCATTTGGGGCAATGGAAGGTCGATCGCCCCCCATCGACTCGGCGTCGCACGGTGCCGCCACAGGGACAAATCTGTCCTTCGCGCCCATAGACTCGCCATTGGTTGGAAAAATAGCCCAATTCGCCATCCGGCCGCGCATAATCGCGCAGGGTGGAACCGCCGGCGACGATTGCGGCGGACAGAACCGTGCGAATCGCTTCTACCAACAAGGTGAGCCGGGGCTTCGATATCCGGCCCGCCGATCGAGTCGGCGCGATCCCGGCCATGTTCAGCGCTTCGCATACATAGATATTGCCCAGCCCTGCGACGATGCGCTGGTCGAGCAGTGCCGCCTTGATCGACGTTGCCTTGCCGTCCAGCACCTTCTCCAGATAGGCCGCGTCGAAATCCGGTCCCAAGGGTTCCGGCCCCATGCGGGTGAAGGGGGCATAAGCCTGCCAGGCATCACTGCGCACCAGATCCAGCGAGCCGAAGCGGCGCGGATCGTTGAGCGAGAGAAGATGGCCGCTGCCCGTTTCCAGCAGCAGGTGATCATGCGCCCCGATTTCCGCCGGATCGATTCGCCATCGCCCCGACATGCCGAGATGAAAGATCATCATGTCACCGCGATCGGTTTCTATGAGGCCATATTTGGCCCGGCGCGACAGGCCGGTGACGATGGCCCCAGTCATGCGCTGGCGCAGGTCTACTGGAATCGGAAAGCGCAGGTCGGCACGGCGTGGCTCGACCCGCGTGAGGGTCGCGCCCTGCAAGACCGATCGCAGGCCGGAAACGGTGGTTTCGACTTCAGGCAGCTCTGGCATGGCCTTTATGTAGGATGCTACAGCACCAAACGACAGAGGCCTTTCACCGATATATGCCTGCGCGCTCACATGCGCACAAACCACGCAATCAGAAAGGCGCCGGGTTCCCCGCCCCCGATGAGCGCGCATAGCGCTTCCATCTCAAACGATCAGGCTCTAGAGCGAACCCCATGAGCGAAACAGCATCCTTCGGCTATCGCGAGGTCGATGCCGCCGAGAAGGCGGGCATGGTCCGCGCCGTCTTTTCCAATGTCGCCGCCAAATATGATCTGATGAACGACGCCATGTCGGGCGGCGCGCATCGGTTGTGGAAGGATCAGTTCGTCAAGCGGGTAAAGCCGCAGCCGGGCGAGCAGATATTGGACATGGCCGGCGGCACGGGCGACATCGCCTTTCGCATGCACAGGCTGGGCGCGCAGATCACCGTATCCGACATCAATCCCGAGATGCTGGCCGTGGGTGTCGAGCGCGCGCAGAAGAAGGGCTATGAGGGCCTGATCTGGTCGGAGCAGAATGCCGAGACGCTGACCTTTGGCGATCGCGAGTTCGACGCCTATACGATCGCCTTCGGCATCCGCAACGTCACCCATATCGACATGGCGCTGCGCGAAGCGCATCGCGTGCTGAAGTTTGGCGGACGCTTCTTCTGCCTGGAATTTTCGACCACCACCTGGCCGGGCTTTTCCGACGTCTATGACAGCTATTCGCACAAGCTGGTGCCACAACTGGGCAAGCTGTTCGCCAATGATGCCGACAGCTATCGCTATCTGATCGAATCGATCCGCCGCTTCCCGCCCATGCCCAAGTTCGAGGGCATGATTCGCGACGCCGGCTTCGTGAACACCAAGGTCGAGCCGATCCTGGGCGGACTGGTGGCGATCCATTCGGGCTGGAAGATCTGACGCCCGCATGACCACCCACGCGACTCATATCTGGCGGCTCCTGAAATGGGGCCGGACACTTGCACGCCATGGCGCCCTGACCGGCATAGAACGCGATCCACTGACGCCGACGCCGGTGCGACGGCTGGTACGGCTGGCCCGTTTTGGCGCGCGCGTGCCCAAGCAGCCGCGCTATGCCGATGCCTTCCAGTCGATCGGGCCGGCCGCGATCAAGCTGGGCCAGACGTTGGCGACCCGCCCCGATCTGGTCGGCGAGGAAGCGGCGAACGACCTGTTGCGGCTGCAGGATGCCCTCCCCCCGGTCCCGTTCGAAACGATCCGCGCCCAGATCGAGCAAAGTTTCGGCAGGCCGCTGGAGCAGGTCTATGCCCGGTTCGACGAGGCACCGGTGGGTGCGGCCTCGATCGCGCAGGTGCACCGTGCGCTGACGACGGATGGCCGCGAGGTTGCGGTCAAGGTCATACGCCCCGGCGTGATCGACCAGTTCAACCGCGACATACAGACCTATGAATGGGCCGCCGCCCATGTCGAACAGCTGGGTGGCGAGATCGGCCGGCTGCGCCCCAGGCTGGTGATCGCCAACATGAAGCGCTGGACCGCGCGGGAGTTGGATCTGCGGCGTGAGGCGGCATCGGCATCGGAACTCGCCGAAGCGATGGAGGCGATGCCGGGCTATCGCATTCCCGCGATCGACTGGGATCGCACGACCGGCAAGGTCATGACGATGGAATGGATCGACGGCATCAAGATCTCCGATCGCGATGCGCTGATCGCTGCGGGTCATGACCTGAAAGACATCGCCGCGCGACTGGTCAATGCGTTCCTGCGCCAGGCGATCGCCGAGGGATTTTTCCACGCGGACATGCATCAGGGCAATCTGTTCGTGACGGCCAATGGCGACATCGTCGCGATCGATTTCGGTATCATGGGCCGGATCGATCGCCGCGCCCGCATGTGGCTGGCCGAAATTCTCTATGGCCTGATCACCGGTAATTATAAGCGCGTCGCCGAAATCCATTTCGAGGCGCAATATGTGCCCGGCCATCATAATGTCGACGAGTTCGCCACCGCGCTGCGCGCCGTGGGTGAGCCGATGCGCGGCAAGCCGGCGAGCGAGCTGTCGGTCGGCGGCATGCTGGACGGCCTGTTCGCCATCACCCGCGATTTCGACATGCAGACCCAGCCGCATCTGCTGCTGCTGCAAAAGACGATGGTGATGGTCGAGGGTGTCGCCCACCAGCTCGATCCCGAAATCAACATGTGGGAAACGAGCGGCCCCTATGTGAAGGAATGGCTGCGCACCGAATTGGGGCCGGAGGCCAAGGCGGCCGACGCGCTGATCGAGAATTGGCGCCTGATCCAGCGGCTGCCTGCGCTGGTCCGCCGCATCGAGGACGCCTTCCCCGAAAAGGGCGGCGCGCCGCCGCCATTGCCGCTGGGCGACGTCAAGCTGATTCAGGTGGGCGGTGGCTGGCGCTATGGGCTGGTCGCGCTGCTGGCGGCAGCAATCGGCGCCGGTGCGATGGCAGCGGCTACGACCTTCCTGTAAGATTTTCAGAGCTAGGAGCCGGGCGGCCCCTTCTTGTCGTCGTCCGGCTTCTTGCCAAAGCCGCGCATCCGCCAGACCACCAGCGAGGCCGCGACGATGACGCCGGCAAGCGCGAGGAACCAGCCACGCAGGCTCTCAAACAGGCCTGTCGTGTCGTCGAGATCGTCCTTGAGATCGCCGATCGCCTCCGACCGTTTCTGCCGATCGGTGATCGTGACGCTGACCGAGATGGGCGGGCTCTGATAAAGTTTGAGCCGGGTGGCGCGGCCTTGCGCATCCTGCGCGAAACTTTCCACACGCACCTGAAGAGTCTGATCGCCTTCGCGCGTGGGCGTCACGTCCCATTCCCATTGCTCGCTGCTGCTCATGCCCAGATCGCGCTTCGGTTCGCCGATCGGTGTGATGGTGAAGGCGCTGCCGCTGAGCGAAGCGCTCATGTAGCGACCGATACGAACCGACGCGACTTGCACGCCGGAAGGCGCTCCACCTGCGGCATGGACTGTCTCTGCCCTGTCCGCTTCGGCCCCGATCGCCAACATCACGCGGGTCGCTTCGCCACGCATCATGCTCCGCGGCGGATTGAAAGCCGCCACGCCTTGCTCCAGCGAGTCGCGCTGCTCGGCAAGCGCATGACATTCGGCAGCGGACATCGTCGCACGGGCTGCCACGCACCATGTATCGCCTGATTCGGTGCTGCCCGTATTTTCGGCCCCGGTTTCGGCATTTTCGACCGCATTCGAAGCTGCATCAACTGCACCGTCGATCATCGCATTGTCGACCGAAGCACTGGTATTTTCGGTGGGTGCCTGCGCGCTGCGTTCCGCGCTGCAGGACCATAATCCCAGCATCATCGCCATCATTGCTATGCGCTTGCCCATTATCCCAGCCCCCGGAGATGCGAATGGATGACCTATCCTATCATCTTTGCAGGCGGGTGGGACGATTGATTCATCGATGGCCACAGGGCAAGGAGAGACCATGACCCAGCGTGTCCTCCTCATCGTCTCCGGCGGCATTGCGGCCTATAAGTCGCTGGAACTGGTGCGCCAGTTGCGCAAGCGCGGCATCGCCGTGCGCGCGGTTCTCACCGAAAGCGCGCAGCAGTTCGTCACGCAGCTGAGCCTGGGCGTGCTGACCGAGGACCATGTCTATGGCGACATGTTCGATCTGAAAGAAGAGCGCGAGATCGGCCATATCCAGCTGTCGCGGCAGGCGGACCTGATCGTCGTCGCGCCGGCAACCGCCAACATCCTGGCTAAGATGGCGGCGGGCATCGCCGATGACCTGGCCACCACGATCCTGCTCGCCACCGACAAGCCGGTGCTGGCAGTGCCGGCGATGAATGTACGCATGTGGCACCACAAGGCGACGCAGCGGAACCTGGCGCAGCTCCATGCCGACGGCATCCACATCATGATACCCGACGATGGCGAGATGGCCTGCGGCGAATATGGCAAGGGCCGCCTGCCCGAGCCGGAAGCGATCGCGGCGGAGATTGCGCGCCTGCTGGCCATTCCGGCTTTGCCCGATCCACTCGCCGGCCAGCCCGATTTCGCGGGCGCCGACCAGCCGCTGGCCGGGCGCCATATACTCGTGACGGCCGGCCCGACCCATGAACCGATCGATCCGGTGCGCTACATCGCGAATCGTTCCTCGGGCAAACAGGGCTTTGCCATCGCCGCAGCCGCTGCGCGCGCCGGGGCGAAGGTGACTTTGGTGGCCGGCCCCGTGCATCTGTCGACCCCCGCCGGGGTCGATCGCATCGATGTCGAGACCGCGCGCGAGATGCTGGCGGCGGTGGAGGGCGCGCTGCCCGCCGATGCCGCGATCATGGTCGCCGCCGTCGCCGACTGGCGCACCGCCGACGCGGCCGAGCAGAAGCTGAAGAAGGACGGCTCCGGCCAGCCCGCGCCGCTTAGCCTGGTCGAAAATCCCGACATATTGGCGACGCTCGGCCACCATGCCCGTCGCCCCAGCCTGCTGATCGGCTTTGCCGCCGAGACCCAGAAGATCGCCGAACATGCGCAGGCCAAGCTGGTGCGCAAGGGCGCCGACTGGATCGTCGCCAATGACGTGTCCGGTGACGTCATGGGCGGCGACAGCAACAGCGTCCAGATCGTCACATCCGTCGGCATCGAAAGCTGGGCCGCCATGGCCAAGAGCGATGTCGCCACAAAACTCATTGAAAAGGTTGCCAATGCCCTCTCCGCTGTCGCCGATTAATATCCAGCTTATGCGCCTGCCCAATGGTGACGGGCTGCCCGTTCCCGCCTATGCCACGGCGCATGCCGCTGGCATGGATGTGGTGTCGGCCGAGGAGATCATCCTCAATCCCGGCGATCGTCATCCGGTCGCTACCGGCTTCGCACTGGCGATCCCCGAGGGCTACGAAATTCAGGTGCGGCCGCGTTCCGGCCTGGCGCTCAAGCATGGCATCACCCTGCCCAACGCCCCCGGCACGATCGATGCCGATTATCGCGGCGAACTGAAGATACTGCTGATCAACCATGGCGCCGATCCCTTCCCGATCAAGCGGGGCGATCGCATCGCGCAACTGGTGGTCGCGCCGGTTCAGCTTGCCAGCTTCGTCGAGGCGGATATGCTCGACGATACTGCCCGGGGACAGGGCGGCTTCGGTTCTACGGGAGTGTGACATCATGATGCCCCCGCTGCTTTCGCTGATGCTTGCCGCCGCCGCCCCACAGGCGCTTCCCACCATGCCCCAGGATCTGAGCGAAGTGCCGGTGATCGAAGGCTGGCAGGGTCGCAAGGTGTCACCAAAATGGTCGGAGAATGTTCACACCCTCTACCGCAAGGCATCGTGCAGCGGCGCGGTCAATTATGAAGGTTCGCAACTGCTGGAACTGGATGTGCTGTTCCTGCTCGATGGTCAGGGGCGACCGCTGAAGATCGCGCCGGTCAATGTTCGCTGCCCCGAAGTCGAAACATTTGTGAGCAAGCGAATCCTCGGCACGCTCAAGGGCAGCTTCCCCAAGTCCGGCACCGACGAACCGGTGTGGATGCGCTCGCAGGTGCGCTTCCTCTGGTCGGACGCATCGTGACGCTGACCGACGATCAACTGGAGCGCTATGCCCGCCATATCGTGCTCAAGGAAATTGGCGGCGCGGGTCAGGTGCGGCTGCTGTCGGCCGATGTGGCGGTGATCGGCGCGGGCGGCATCGGCAGTCCCGCCATCCTCTATCTGGCGGCCGCCGGCGTCGGCACGATCCGGGTAATCGACGATGACGCCGTCGCCCTGTCCAATCTGCAACGACAGATATTGTTCGGCACCGCCGAGATCGGCACGCCCAAGGCGGAAGCGGCAATGGCGGCGGTCGCCCGGGTCAATCCCGACATCAAGCTGATCCCGATCAACGCCCGGATCGATGCGGACAATGCCGCTATGCTGCTGCGCGAGGCCGATGTCGTGCTGGACGGGTGCGACAGTTTCGCCACCCGGCTGGTGGTGGCCGACGCCGCGCAAGCGCTGCGCATGCCGCTGGTGTCGGCGGCGGTCGGTCCGTTCGAGGGGCAGCTCGCCACCTATCGCGGCTGGGAGAAGGACAAGCCCTGCTATCGCTGCCTGGTCGGCAGCCCGGTCGATGCGCCCGAGCGCAATTGTTCGGAAACCGGTGTGATCGGCGCGCTGACCGGGGTGATTGGCAGCCTGGCCGCACTGGAGGTGATCCGCGCGCTGGTGCCCTTCGGCACCGACATGGCGGGGCAGTTGCTGATCGCGGACCTGCTGGCGATGCGGTTCCGCACGCTGGGCGTGCCCAAGGATCCGGCCTGTCCGGGCTGTGCGGCGGAACTGTGCGCGCCCTGAGGATCCTCGTCATGACGGCCGATGCGGAGCGGCTGCGCGGCGCATTGGTGCTGGCCACGGCGCAGGCGGCATTGGGCGGCGAGGCCGGCCTGTTCCTGCAACTGGATGCCGTGGCGCTGCTGGCGTCGCCGTTCGCGGCGCCGGAGGATGCGGCGCATCAGGCGGCGGGCATGCCGACGCTCGCCGAATTGCTGGCCGAGGCGCTGGACATGGGGGTGGCCCTGATCGCCTGCCAAAGCGGCCTTGCCCTGTCGGGCCTGTCCGCCGACGCCCTGCCCGCCGGGGTCGAGATCGGCGGCCCCCTCTCCTTCCTGCAACAGACCGACGACGCTGCGCGGCTGCTGATCGCCTGAGTCAGTCGCGCCGGAAGATATCCTCGATCCTGAGGCCGAACAGGTCGGCGATGCGGAAGGCGAGCGGGAGCGAGGGGTCATATTTGCCGGTCTCGATCGCGTTGACGCTCTGGCGCGAAATGCCGAGCTGGGCGGCGAGATCGCTCTGGTTCCAGTCGCGCTCCGCCCGCAAGACCTTGAGCCGGTTCTTCATGCGCGGCCACCGGGCAGGATCGGCGCCAGCAACAGACCCAGATTCCACAGGATGAAGGCGGCATAGGCGGGCGCATCGGGGGCGAGGCCGGAACCTTCGAGCAGGCCCCAGACGGTGGTGATCACCAGCATGAAGCCGGCCGCGATCAGCGCGCGCCGGGCGTGGACCATGCGCAGATATTCGTCGCTCTCCTCCACCAGCAGCCGGCCCATCGCCCAGATGAAGCCGATCAGCGGCGGTGCCGGCAGCAAGGCGACGAGCACGGCCCACACTCCTGCCGGATGCCATTCGCGCTGGATAGTGATGGCCGCGACCACGGTAACGACATTGGCGATCATCAGCGGCACGACCCGACCGATATAGCGGGCGATCGCCGATCCCGGCACTGCGCGCGCCAGCCGCATCGCTTCCCAGATCAGCCAGCCCAGCGCCAGCAGGCCCGGCACCATCAGCGGCAATTTGCCATTGCCGCTGATGGTGAAGATGTTGGCGGCGACAGCGGCGGCGACCATCAGCAATGTGAACAGCGCGGCCGCGGCGCAGATGCGCCAGGGAAAGGGGTGCGTAGGTTCCGGGGCGATCATGACTCATGCCTCCTGCTCTGAATGGGTCAAGTACCCTTTACAGAAGCGGGAAGCGCGGAGTCAATGTGCCTTTACATTTTATCGTGTACCCTTGTCAGAACTGGCCATAGCGCTCATTGCCGACGAAGCCCAGCTTGGTGACGCCGGAACGACGGATGTCGGCCAGCGTCTGGTCGACCACCAGATAGCGGGCGGCGGCATCCGGCTGGAATTGCAGTTCCGGTTCGACCGGCAGGGCCAGCGTCTGAGCGAGATAGCGGCGCAGGGTCAGCGGATCGACCGCCATGCCGTTCCAGCGGACCACGCCCGATGCGTCGATCGTCACCTTGTTCTTGATCGGATCGGGTTGGGGCAGGCTGGTATCGACCGGCGCCTGGGGCAGGTTGATGCCCACGCTGTGGGTCTGGATCGGGATGGTGATGATGAACATGATCAGCAACACGAGCATGACGTCGATCAGCGGCGTCGTGTTCATCTCGCCCATCGGCGCTTCATCCGGCGCGCCACGGGATTTTGCAAAGCTCAAAGCCATAAGTCCCTCCTGTGCTGATAATGATATATCAGCACATAAAACATGCGCTCCTGGGTGACTCTTGGCAAGAGGGCTTCTATTGACAGGGCAGACCGCCCATTTATGGGGAAGGCGCGGCTTTTTCGGCTGCGCAACCCGCAAATTTCACAGAAAGACCCCCCGTGTCCGCCATGCTCAAGATCACCCTGCCCGATGGTTCCGTGCGTGAAGTCGCGCCCGGCACTACCCCGGCGGATATTGCAGCGGCGATCGGGCCGGGCCTGGCCAAGGCGGCGATCGCCGCGAAGGTCGATGGCGAGCTGCGCGACATCATGCGCCCGCTGGAACAGGATTCGCAGCTCGCCCTCGTGACCGCGAAGGATGAGGCCGACGCGCTGGAACTGGCGCGCCACGATTTCGCCCATGTGCTGGCCGAAGCGGTGCAGGCCTTGTTCCCCGGCACGCAGATCACCTTCGGCCCGGCGACGGACGATGGTTTCTATTATGACTTCGCGCCCAAGGATCGCCCCTTTACCGAGGAAGACCTCCCCGCGATCGAGGCGGAGATGCGCAAGATCATCGCCGCCAACAAGCCGCTGCGCCGCGAAGTCATCGCCCGCGACACGCTAATCGCGCAGTGGGAGGCCGCCGGCGAGACCTTCAAGGCGCAATGGGCGGCCGAACTGCCGCAGGGCGAGGAACTGACCGTCTATCATAGTGGCGACGGCTGGTATGACATGTGCCGCGGCCCGCATCTGGCCTCCACCGGCAAGCTGGACCCGGCCGCGTTCAAGCTGACCCGCGTGTCGGGCGCTTACTGGCGCGGCGACCAGAAGAATGCGATGCTGAGCCGCATCTATGGCACCGGCTGGCTCAACAAGAAGCAGCTCAATGAGCATCTGACGCGGCTGGAAGAGGCCGGCAAGCGCGACCATCGTAAGCTGGGCGCGGAGATGGACCTGTTCCACCTGCAGCAGGAAGCGCATGGCAGCGTCTTCTGGCACCCCAAGGGCTATCTGATCTGGCGCGAGCTGGAAGCCTATATGCGCCGCGCGATCGACGATGCGGACTATCGCGAGGTCAAGACGCCGCAGGTGATGGACGCGCGCCAGTGGGAGCAGTCCGGCCATTGGGGCAAATATCGCGAGAATATGTTCGTCATCCCCGACGAAGTGCCCAACGTCGCGGACGACGGCCCGCTGGTGTCGGACGATGTCGACTGGATGGCACTCAAGCCGATGAACTGCCCGGCGCACATCCTGATCTTCAAGCAGGGGATCAAGAGCTATCGCGACCTGCCCTTGCGCTTCTACGAAAATGGCTGCTGCCACCGCAACGAGCCGCATGGTGCGCTGCACGGCCTGATGCGCGTGCGCCAGTTCACCCAGGACGACGCCCATATCTTCTGCCGCGAGGACCAGATCGTCGAGGAAGTGCGCGCTTTCTGCGCGCTGGCCGACCGGATCTACCGGGATTTCGGCTTCACCTACTCGATCAAGCTGGCGCTGCGCCCGGAAAAGCGCTTCGGCACCGAGGAAATGTGGGACAAGGCGGAAGAGGAACTGCGCAATGCGGTCGCCGCCGCCGGCCTCAACACGCCCGAATATGGCTGGGAAGAGCTGCCCGGCGAAGGCGCCTTCTATGCGCCCAAGCTGGAATGGCACCTGACCGACGCGATCGGCCGCACCTGGCAGGTCGGCACGATCCAGTCGGACCGCGTGCTGCCCGAGCGGCTCGACGCCAGCTACATCGCCGAGGATGGCGAGCGCCACCGGCCGGTGATGCTGCATCGCGCGATCTTCGGCAGCTATGAGCGGTTCATCGGCATCCTGATCGAACATTATGCCGGCAAGTTCCCGCTGTGGCTGGCCCCGGTGCAGGCGGTGGTCGCGACGATCGTGTCGGATGCGGATACGTATGCGCTGGACGTGGTCGAGAAGCTGCGCGCCGCCGGCATCCGCGCCGAAGCCGACGTGCGCAACGAGAAGATCAACTACAAGGTGCGCGAACATTCGCTGGGCAAGGTACCCAACCTGCTGGTCGTCGGCCGCCGCGAGGCGGAAGAAGGCACGGTGGCGCTGCGCGAACTGGGCAAGGATGGACAGACCATGTTGTCGGTGAGCGACCTGATCGCTCGGCTGGCGAAGGACGCGCTGGCCCCCGATCTGGCCTGACCTGCATGGGGGAGATGGCACCGTAATGGAGCCATCTCCCCACCGGGCCTGACCCGCCCCTGATAGCATGGCGGCATCACCTGACCGGGGGAGAGCCGCAATGCCGATCAACCTGTCCCAACCGCTGCGCTGGACCAGCGCCGATGCCGCCGAAACCGCCCTGCTGGAAGATCTGCAGGGCAATATCCTCGACGGCCATGGCCGCAAGGCCACCGTACACCTGATGCTGCGCTTCGGCCCGGATGCGGCCGCCGGCCGCGCGGCGCTCCGCCAGCTGGAGCCGCGGGTGACATCGGCCCTCGCCCAGCTCGAAGCCGCCCGCGCCTATCGCAACACTGGCCAGTCGGGCGGCCCCTTTGTCGGCCTGCTCCTCTCCTCTTCCGGCTATGCGCGGCTAGGCATCACCGAGCGCATGCCCGAGGGGCCGGCCGACGGCGCCTTTGCCAGCGGCATGCTGGCCCGCAGCACCATTCTCAACGATCCGCCGGCTCCAGCGCTGGAAGCCCCCTATCAGGACCGCATCGACGCGATGATCCTGATCGGCGCCGACCCCGACGGGCCGGACCAGTGGACGTCGCAGGCGGCGCAGGATCTGGCCGATATGATCATGAGCGGATTGGGGAGCGCTGCCAGCCTGGTCACCGCCGAGACCGGCCGGGCAATCTTCCGCAGCAACAGCGTGGGCGAAGCCGAAGGGATCGAGCATTTCGGCTATGTCGACGGGCGCAGCCAGCCGCTGCTGCTGCAGGAACTGATCGATCGCGAGGCAGCCCATGGCGGCATCGACCAGTGGAATGCCGCCTTCCCGCTGTCGCAGGTGCTGGTGCCCGATCCGGGATCACCCGATGCCGGCACCGCCTTCGGCAGCTATTTCGTCTTCCGCAAGCTGGAACAGCAGGTGAAGGCCTTCAAGGCGCGGGAAGAGGAACTGGGCGCAGAGCTGGGAATCGGCGAACTGGCCGGCGCCTTTCTGGTCGGCCGGTTCGAGGATGGCACACCCGTTACCCTTCAGGGGACGGAAGGCCTCGATCATCCGGTGCCGAACAATTTCAGCTATGATGGCGACAGCGCCGGTGCCCGCTGCCCCTTCTTCGCCCATATCCGCAAGACCAATCCGCGCGGTGATGTCGGCCGGACATTGGTGCCGAACCCGCAGAGCGTAGCGGATTTCGATCGCGTCCGCGAGTTTGATGACGGCGAACGCCGCGTCATCATGGCGCGGCGCGGCATGCCCTATGGCACGCGCAACCAGGTGACCGACCCCAGCGACCAGCCGGAAGGCGGCGTCGGTCTGATGTTCATGGCGTTCCAGAGCAGCATCGAGGATCAGTTCGAATTCACCCAGCAAAGCTGGGCCAATTCGCCGCCCTTCGTTGCCCGCATCGATGGATCGCCCGGCGATGGGGTCGGCCGCGACCCGATCATCGGCCAGCGTGGCGATGAGCCAGAGGTTGCGCTGGCCGTGCCCAATGCCTGGAACGATGCGGCAGCCGGCACGACGGCGGCGGGACTGGCGGAATTTGTCGTCCACAAGGGCGGCGAATATTTCTTCGCGCCGGCCAAGAGCATGCTTCGCGCACTGTGACAGGCCAGAGCCCCTTGCAAAAAGCCCGCATTCACCCGATATAGCGGGTGCGGCAGTAATGCCACATGGGCTGGCGATTCCGTGACTCCGGACTTGCCGCCCTTTTCGGCTTTGCGCTAAAGGGCCGCGAAGAGCCGTTTGTTGTCACAGTCACAGGAGAAGCCGCTATACGTCCCCCAATGATGCGCCGCCCGCTGGCGCCGCCGCCGAAGTCCGGTCCCCGGTATAACGAGTTCATCACCGTACCCAAGGTGCGGGTGATCGACGACGAAGGCGAGAATCTGGGCGTGATGTTTACGCAGGAGGCTATCGAGCAGGCAGCCGAGGTCGGCCTGGATCTGGTCGAGGTGTCGCCGAACGCAGATCCGCCAGTCTGCAAGTTCCTGGACATCGGCAAGTTCAAGTACGAAGCCCAGAAGAAGGCGAATATCGCCCGCAAGACCCAGAAGACGCAGGAACTCAAAGAGATCAAGATGCGTCCGAACATCGACGATCATGATTATGATACGAAGATGAAGAAGGTCCATGATTTCATCGGCGACGGCGACAAGGTGAAGATCACCCTGCGCTTCCGCGGCCGCGAACTCAGCCACCAGCAACTGGGCATGAACCTGCTCCAGCGCGTGGCGGAAAATGTCGCCGAGATCGCCAAGGTCGAAGCCTATCCGCGCATGGAAGGCCGCCAGATGCTGATGGTGTTGTCGCCGAAATAAGCGGCGAACGCCAATCGCAGACTGAAAAAGGGGAGCGACTTTTGTCGCTCCCCTTTTTCGTGGCTCGCCGCCTTCAGTGCGGCACGATCAGATATTTCTCGCCGGTGCGGCGGGCATTATAGGCCAGTAGCGCATCCCGCGTCAGCGCGTCCTTCAGCGATATCCGCGTCTTGTAGTTACTGGCGAACAGGGTGGTGAGATTGTCACGAATGCGGGCGCGCATCCGTTCCACCACATCCGCCCCCGCCTGGGCGAGGAAGGGCGTGAGCAGCCAGCCGCCCACTCGCCAGCTGAAGCCGAAACTGCGCGTGAGCAGCGTCGGCGACAGATCGAGCGCGCCATAGATATAGGCCTGTTTGAGCGTGGTGGAGCCATAGCGGCTATAGGCGGCACCCGCGCTAGCCACCTGCTCCATCGCGCCCAATATACGGCTGACCAGCGCGCCGCCGCCGATCGCATCGAAGACGATGGTCGCACCCGTTTCGGCGAGCGCGGCGACCAGTTCCTCGGTAAAGCCGTCGGCAGAACTGTCGAGGACATGGTGCGCGCCCAGATCCCGCAGCAAGGCGACCTGTGCCGGGCTCCGCACGATATTGACCAGCGGGATGTCCTCCGCCTGACAGAGTTTGACGAGCATCTGGCCAAGATTGGAGGCGGAGGCGGTGTGGACCAGCGCCTTGTGCCCCTCCGCCCTCATCGTTTCGACAAAGCCAAGCGCGGTCATCGGATTGACGAAGGCCGACGCCCCGTGCTCAGCCGTGGCACCATCGGGCAGGACCATGCAGGCACGCGCATCGACCAGCCGATATTGGGCATACATGCCGCCCGGCACGCAGGTCACCAACTTGCCGAGCAGCGCCTGCGCCTCGGGCGCTTCGCCGGCTGCGATCACTGTGCCCGCCCCTTCATTGCCGACCGTCATCGGTTCGCCAAGACGCGAGGTCATGGCGCGCATCGCCGCCTCGGGCATCTGCGCCACCAGATAGCCATCGCCATATTCGGCATGTTCGACGTCGGCCGCCCCGAGCAACAACCCGAGGTCGGAAGGGTTGATCGGTGCGGCTTCCACCCGCAGCACGACCTGATATCCGGTCGGCGCCGGCAGGGTCTGCTCTGCCAGCGATACGGTCAGGCGGCCATCGGGCGAAAGGGTCGAGAGAAGTTGCAGGCCGGTGATGTCGGACATGAGGAGGCTCCCTTGGCGGCGATGACATTGGCAGCGATGAAAGGGGCTTAGCCTGCCACGCCGCCATCGGCCAGCATCGGCGCGATCAGGCGGCCGGCACGGCGCGGTAGAGCGTGGGATACATCGCCCGGAACGCCTTGAGCTTGGGCATGTCCCAGCGCTGGATATATGGATGATGGGGGTAGCGGGCCATGAAATCCTGATGATCGGCCCCGGCATCCTGGAAGCCGGTGAAGGGCTCCACCTTGGTCACGATCGGATCACGCCACAGCCCGGCCTTCTGCAACTGCGCCAGATAGGCGCGCGCCGCTTTGTCCTGCTCGGCATTGAGCGGGAAGAGCGCGCTGCGATATTGGGTGCCGCTGTCGGGCCGCTGATAATTGAGCGTGGTAGGATCGGTGATGACCGAGAAGAAGATGCGCAGCAGCGTGCCATAGCTGACCAGCTTCGGATCATAGGTGACCCGGACCGACTCGGCGAAACCGGTATCGCCGCCGCTGACCATGTCATAATCGACCTTGCGGTCGCGCGGGCCACCGGCGAACCCCGCCACGGCGAGCTTCACGCCCTTCACATGGGAAAAGACGCCCTCGACACCCCAGTAGCAGCCGCCCGCGAAGATCGCGGTTTCCAGCGATCGGCTCGACTGCGCATCCAGCGCCGGGATCGGCGCAGGAACGACGGGTTCGGCATGCAATGGAGAAGAAGCGGCGACAAGCGCCGCAAGGGGAAGGAGAAAGAGGCCCTTAGAGCGCCGCACTGCCGGCAGGGGTCGCGGTCGACGCGATCGCGGTCGAGGTCAGCGCCGGCGGCTCATTATTGGGCTGAAGCGCGAACATCGCGACCGCCCCGATGGCAAAGCCACCCAGGAAGCGGAAGAACAGTTCGGATTTCAAAAACGCCAACATGGCCAAGCCTTTCTGTCGCGATAGGGTCGCGATCGCCGTCCGGTAGGACATTGCGCCTTGCCCCTGTCTGAACATGATCGCGCCGGATACCGACTTTCGACCAAGGACAGGAGCGGAGCGACGAAATGCCACCGCATTTAAGTTTCTTTACGCAACGGGTATATAGCGCCTGCAGCGTCAATCACAAGACGCTGCAGTGCGAAAAAGACCGTTTCAATTTCTGAGACAATGGGAAAATCGGGGCGCGATAGACAGTATCGCGCCCGGATTTTCAAGAACTTATTACAGGCCGACGATCATCGGCCGGGGATCATTTCAGCGCTGCGCAGGCTTCCTGGATGCGCACGCAGGCGGTCTTGAGCACCTCTTCCGAGGTCGCATAGCTGATGCGGAAGGCCGGCGAGAGGCCGAAAGCGGCGCCATGGACGGCCGCGACCTTCGCTTCGTCGAGGAAATAGCCGATCAGGGTCTCGTCGCTGTCGATGACCTGGCCCTTGGGCGTCACCTTGCCGATCACGCCGCTGGCGTCGGGATAGACATAGAAGGCGCCTTCGGGCGTCGGGCAGTCGAGGCCCGGCGCGTCGTTCAGCATGGCGACGACCATGTCGCGACGCTTCTTGAAGGCGGCATTGCGCTCTTCTAGGAAATCCTGCGGGCCGGTCAGTGCGGCCACGGCCGCCGCCTGGCTGATCGAGCAGGGATTGCTGGTCGACTGCGACTGCAACTTGCCCATCGCCTTGATGATCCATTCGGGGCCGCCGGCGAAACCGATGCGCCAGCCGGTCATCGAGAAGGCCTTGGAGCAGCCATTGACCGTCAGGGTGCGGTCATAAAGGTCCGGGCAGACCTGGGCGATGGTTGCGAATGGGGTCGGCGCGTACCAGACATGCTCATACATGTCGTCGGTCATCACCAGCACATGCGGGTGACGCAGCAGCACCTCCCCCAGTGCCTTGAGTTCGGTCGCCGAATAGGCGGCGCCCGACGGGTTGGACGGCGAATTGAGCATCACCCACTTGGTGCGCGGGGTGATCGCGGCCTCAAGCTGGGCCGGGGTGATCTTGTACCCCTGGCTGGCCGGGCCTTCGATGAACACCGGCGTGCCGCCGGCAAAGTTCACGATGTCGGGATAGCTGACCCAATAGGGTGCCGGGATGATGACTTCATCGCCCACATCGACCGTGGCGACCAGCGCGTTGAACAGCGTGTGCTTGCCACCCGAGTTCACGCTGATCTGGCTGCGCTTGTAGATCAGGCCATTGTCGCGCTTGAACTTGAAGGCCACGGCCTCCTTGACGTCGGCGGTGCCGTCGACATCGGTATAGCGGGTCAGATTCTTGCGAATGGCCTCGATCCCCGCCTCTTTCACGAAGTCGGGCGTGTCGAAATCGGGTTCGCCGGCCGAAAGGCCAATAACGTCCACGCCGTCGGCTTTAAGCGCATTCACGCGCGCGCTCATCGCCAGGGTGGCGGAGGGCTGGATGCGACCGAGGGCTGCGGAAGTCTGGCTCATGGCAATGATCTTTCTCCAGAGCGACGCCAAAACGGACAAAAGCGTCCGCACTGAACAGCATCGCGACAAAAAATAATATGATCTCCTTGTCCGCCGCACAGGCAGACGCGGCGGTCCTTAGTGTGCAAAGGACGCCGGAGCAACCGCCAGTTGCCGGTTATTGGCTTGTCCGCATCCTAGCAAAACTATCGGGCCAGCGAGGCCGCAACCATCCCGCGCGCAGCATTGCCGATGAAGAAGCCCCGCTCCAAATCATGGATGCGCAGGTCGCCCTCCACCGCCTCGCCCATGTCGAGCAGACTCTGGCGCAGGATACCGCGCAACAACCCACGCGATGCAGGCGGCGTCACCAGCTTGTCGCCGCGCTCCACGAAGATGGAAGAGAAGCAGCCTTCCGTCAGATAGCCCTGCTCGTCGGTCATCAGCACCTCATAGGTGCCGCCGCGCCGCAGCGCATCGCGATAGAGCGAACGGTCCGTCGTCTTGTGCTCCAGCCGCAGATCATCGGCGGGCGCGAGCCGGGGCACGACCTTCACCTGCATGATCGCCTGGGGCCAGGTGCGATGTTCACGCACCTCGATCGCCACCGATCCCTGGCGCGACACCAGCAGGCGAACCCGACTGAGTTCGCGCAGGCGAAAAGTGGCAGCCTGAAGCTCGTTGCGCACACTGTGACGATCGAAGGCAAAGCCCAACGCCTGCGCGCTGTGCTTCAGCCGGCCCAGATGCAGTTCCAGCAGACGCACGCCCTCATGCGGATCGAAGGCCATGGTTTCGAGCAGATCATATCGTCCGTCAGCCACCGACATCGAACCTATTCACGCCCCATTGCAATCATATTTCATCCCAGCGACAGGAAGCGTCCCTTGGCCAGACACTCCGCCCATTCGGCCGACGCATCCGAATCCGCAACGATGCCGGAGCCCAGGCCCAGGCGACCGATACCGCTTCCTTCTTCAACGCAAATGGTGCGAATGGCAACATTGAAAGCCGCGTCCCCCGCCGGATCCATCCAGCCCATGGCCCCAGTATAGACCCCGCGCGCGAACGGCTCGACCATGTCGATGATTTCCATCGCCCGCACTTTGGGCGCGCCGGTGATCGATCCGCAGGGGAAAAGCACCCGCAGCACATCGATCGGCGCCAGCCCCGGCAGCACCCGCCCGCGAATGGTGGACACCATCTGATGGACGGTCGGATAGGTTTCGACCTTAAACAGGTCGGGGACTATGACGGACCCGGCCCGCGCCACACGCGACAGATCATTGCGCAACAGGTCGACGATCATCAGATTTTCCGCGCGCTGCTTGGCATCCTGGGCCAGTTCGGCCGCCAGAGCGATATCCCGGTCGGGATCATGGTCACGCACAGCGGTGCCCTTCATCGGCCGCGCGGTCAGCTGCCCGCGCACCTGGGTGAAGAACAATTCGGGCGAGAAGGACAATATCTGATGCCCGCCGATATTGATGACACCGCCATAGCCGGCCTGCGCGCGCGGACGCAGCGCCGCATAGAGCGCCATCGGATCGCCGGCGAAGCGCAATTCGCACGGGAAGGTCAGGTTGACCTGATAGATGTCGCCGGCGCGGATCAGTTCCTGCACCTGGTCGAATTGCGCGCGATAGTCGGCCTCGCTGACCAAGGGCCAGGGCGCATCGACGCTGATCGCGGTGGGATCGGGCAACAACTCCGTCACGCCATCGGCCGGAATGAAGCGACAACCCTCGAACAGGCCGAACCAGAGCAACGGCATGGGCTGCGGTCCACCTTTGGGCGGGCGGTGCGCGATAGGCGCCAGCCGCTCCTCCAGCGCCAGCCCGGCTTCGTAGCCGATATAGCCCGCAGCATGCAGGCCGGCCTCGCGCGCTTCGGCAAGGCGGTCGAGCGCGGGCTGCACCTCCTCCATCCGCCAGGCGGCGATCACCGACACCGGGTCGCGATACAGGCGCGCAGGCGCTGCCCCCTGGACGCGCGCATCGTCGAACAGGGCAAATGCTTCGGTAGGACCAGGCAGGCGCATGGCGTCCTCTTAACAGGCTTTGGCGCACACGAAAGAGCGATGCATGGTCGGCAATGATTGCCCGGAAGACCAAAGCTGCCTTAGACAGGGGCCATGTCCGACCAGCCCCCTGCCCCGAGCAGCGAACCGCGTCCGTTCAAACCGGCCTTGCTGCTGGGCCTGCGCAGCCGCTGCCCGGCCTGTGGCGAGGGCAAGCTGTTCGCGCGCTTCCTGAAACCAGTGGCGGCCTGCGGCCATTGCGATCAGCGCTGGGACGGACACCAGGCCGATGATTTTCCGGCCTATATCGTCATCCTGCTGCTCGGCCATCTGCTCGTGCCGCTGATGATCGAGGTCAATGCCGCGCTGGCCATTCCGCTCGGCTGGCAGGCCATATTATGGCCTGCGCTGGCGGCAATATTGGGGCTGGCGATGATCCAGCCGGCCAAGGGGGCGGTGCTCGCCTTTCAATGGTCGCGCCGGATGCATGGCTTCGCCTGACGGCGCGCCTGCAAGCCGGACTATTCCGCCGGCTTGCGGATGAAGTTGAGTTCCATCGCCTCGCGCAGCGTGTCGTCGATCGAGCGACGGCCCTCCGCCCCATGGGTGACAACGGTCGTGTCGCAGGTGGCGACACATACGCCCTTCTGGAACCCGGCCGAGCTGATGGTCCAGCTGGTCCGACCGATATGGCCGATCGCGCAATGGACCTCGAATGGATAAGGAAAGTGCGATTCCTCGATGAAGTTGAGGTTCACATTGGCCACCAGCCAGCGCACGCCCTGTTCCTGCGGGTGGCGCCCCATATGGTGATGAAAGCGGATGCGGGCCGTTTCGAAGATACCGGAAATAGCCACATTGTTGATGTGCCCCATGGTATCAAGATCCTGGAAGCGCGTATCGATACTCGTGATGAAGCGATATGCGTCGGGACTTAACCGCCAGGATTCGGGTTTGGCCATGTCCTGCTTTCCTTTTAATTGTTTTTTTGCTCTTAGCCCAGCGATCTTGCGATGCAATGTTCGCGGCGAAAATGCCGCGACTGCGACCTTTATGACACAGACGAAATCATAACGATATTGTCACGAAAGTGACGCCGGAGCGTCGCGATAGTCACATTGCAGTGCAACATGCCAAGCTTAGAGCGCCCGCCAATCACATCCGATTGGGGGAATTCACCATGCGTCACGCACTCAGCCTGCTGCTCGCTTCGACCGCCTGTATCGCCGCACCCGCCTTTGCCCAGGACATGGCGCCCGCCGCCGATGCGGCTGCCGACGCAGACAGCGCCGGCATCATCGTCTTCGGCCGGGGCGAGACCCGCCAGGTCCAGGAAATCACCACCCGCGACCTTACCACCCTGACGCCCGGCACCAATGCGCTGAAAGCGATCGAGAAGCTGCCCAGCGTCAATTTCCAGTCGTCCGATCCATTCGGCAGCTATGAATGGTCGCAGCGCGTCAGCATCCGCAGCTTCAACCAGAACCAGCTCGGCTTCACCTTCGACGGCATTCCGCTAGGCGACATGAGCTATGGCAATCATAATGGCCTGCACATCACCCGCGCCATCAGCAGCGAAAATATCGGCACCGTCCGCGTGTCGCAGGGTTCGGGCTCGCTGGGCACCCAGTCGACCGGCAATCTCGGCGGCACGGTCGAGACCTTCTCGATGGACCCCGCCGATGCGCTCGGCGCGCAGGGCAACCTCACCTATGGCAGCGACGAAACCTGGCGCGCCTTCGCCCGGCTGAACATGGGCAGCGCCGACGGTATCCGCGGCTATGTGTCCTACGCCTATGGCTCGACCGACAAGTGGAAGGGCCAGGGCACGCAGGACCAGCATATGGTCAATGCCAAGGTCGTGATCCCGGTCGGCGACGGCAAGCTGGATGGCTGGCTCAGCTATTCGGACCGCCGCGAGCAGGATTATCAGGACATGTCGATGGACATGATCAACCGCCTGGGCTGGAAATGGGACAATACCTCGCCCGACTATGCCAAGGCGGTTCTCTATGCCGACATCGGCAATAATCGCGGCGAAACCGGCGCGCCGGTCAGCAACGCCGCCGCCGGCACCGTCTATCCCGACAATGTGACGTCGGTGTGGGACGCCTATTATGACGCCGCCGGCCTGCGCGAGGACTGGCTGGGCGCGATCGGCTACAACACGCCGCTGGGCGATCATGCCAATTTCAAGATCAAGGGCTATTACCACAACAACAGCGGCATGGGCCTGTGGGCGACGCCCTCGGTCCCCAGCCCCACCGGCGGTTCGCCGCTGTCGATCCGCACCACCGAATATGACATGGACCGGATCGGCGCGTTCGGCAGCGTCGACGCGACGATCGGCATCCAGACGCTGGAAGCCGGCGCCTGGTACGAGAATAACAAGTTCAACCAGGCCCGCCGCTTCTATGCGTTCAAGAGCCGCACCGAAGCCGGCCTCTCCTTCCGCGACTATCCCAAGAACCCGTTCGCGACCCAGTGGGAATTCGATTTCACCACCGACACGATCCAATATTATGTCCGCGACAAGATCGATCTCGGCATGCTGACGATCAACCTGGGCTGGAAGGGCTTCAAGGTCACCAACGAGGCCGAGGCGATCGTGTCGAGCAGCTTCCCCGAGGGCAAGATCAAGGCCGAGGACTGGTTCCAGCCCCATGCCGGCTTCGCCGTCGAGCTGAGCCCCGAGGCGGAAATCTTCGGTGGCTTCACCCAGGTGACCAAGGCCTTCGCCAGCGCCACCACCACCGGCCCCTTCTCCACCAACCAGGCCGGCTTCGACCAGATCCGCGACGACCTGAAGCCGGAAAGCTCGGACACGTACGAACTGGGCCTGCGCTATAATAGTTCGCGCTTCAACGGCACGCTGGGCGCCTATCTGGTCAATTTCCGCAACCGCCTGCTGGCGGTGCAGGTCGGCAGCCCGATCCTGGGCCTCGCCTCCGCGCTGCAGAATGTCGGCAATGTCCGCGCCGTCGGTATCGAGGCGGCGGGCGACCTGAAGCTGGGCCAGGGCTTCGGCCTCTATGCCAGCTACAGCTACACCGACGCCACCTATCGCGACGATGTGCTCAACAGCTCGGACGGCACGCTGGTCGCGGCAATCAAGGGCAAGACCGTGGTCGACAGCCCCAAGCATATGCTGCGCGGCGAACTCAATTATGATCAGGGGCCGCTCTTCGGCCGGATCGGCGCCAACTATATGTCGAAGCGCTATTACAGCTATACCAACGATGCGTCGGTCGATGGCCGGGTGATCGTGGACGCCTCGATCGGCTATCGCTTCACCGACCAGATCGAAGTGCAGCTCAACGCCAGCAACCTGTTCGACAAGAAATATATCAGCACGATCGGATCGGGCGGCTTTGGCAATAGCGGCGACGCGCAGACGCTGCTGGTCGGCGCGCCGCAGCAATTCTTCGTCACCCTCAAGGCGGGTTTCTGAGATGAACAAGGCCGCGCTGCTTGCCTCCGCCCTGCTCGCCGTCACGCCGCTCCCGGCGCTGGCCGAGCCGGTGCTGCTGATCTCGATCGACGGGCTGCGCCCCGGCGACGTGCTGGAGGCGGACAAGCGCGGCCTTGCCTTGCCCAATCTGCGCCGGTTCCTGACCGATGGCGCCCATGCCTCGGGCGTCACCGGCGTGCTGCCGACGCTGACCTATCCCAGCCACACGACGCTGATGACCGGCGTGTCACCGGGCAAGCATGGCATCGTCAGCAACAACAGCTTCGACCCGATGCAGATCAACCAGGGCGGCTGGTATTGGTATGCGCAGGATGTGAAGGTGCCGATGTTGTGGGACGCGGCCGCAAAAGCCGGGCTGTCCACCGGCAATATCCACTGGCCGGTCAGCGTCGCCGCGAAGGGCATAAGCTGGAACCTGCCGCAAATCTGGCGCACCGGCCATGCCGACGACGCGCAACTGCTGGATGCGCTGGCGACGCCGGGCTTGAAGGCGGAGCTGGAACGGGCGGTCGGCCAGCCCTATGCCATGGGTATCGACGAGAGCCTGTCCGGCGACCAGAACAGGGGCCGGTTCGCCACCGCCCTGATCACCGCGCACCAGCCTGACTTCCTGACCGTCTACCTGACCGCACTGGACCATGAACAGCATGGCAGCGGTCCCGACACGCCGGCCGCCAAGGCGGTGCTGGAAAAGATCGACGCGATCGTTGGCGACCTGATCGCGGCCGAGCGCAAGGCCCATCCCGACGCGCTGATCGCGCTGGTCAGCGACCATGGGTTCGAGGCGACGCACACCGGCCTCAACCTGTTCCGCCCCTTCATCGACGCAGGGCTGATCACCCTTGGCGCGGACGGCAAGATCGCATCCTGGCAGGCCACGCCCTGGATCGGCGGCGGGTCAGCCGCAATCATGCTGGCCCGGCCCGATGACCAGATGTTGGCCGACAAGGTGAAGGCCTTGCTCGACAAGCTGGCCGCCAACCCCGCCAACGGCATCGACCGCATCGTCGACCGGGCGGCGATGGCGACGCTGGGCGGCAATGCGCAGGCAAGCTTCACGATCAACCTCAAGCCCGGCTTCGTCACCGATATCTTCCGGGGCGCCAATGCGCCCCTGGTCGCGCCGACGCCGGTCAAGGGCATGCACGGCTATTTTCCCGGCCCGGCCAATCTGCGCGCCACCTTCATGGCGATGGGACCGGGCGTAAAGCCGGGCAAGGATCTGGGCCTGATCGACATGCGCGCGATCGCGCCGACCCTGGCCAAGGCGATGGGCGCCAGCCTGCCCGACGCGGAGGCGGCTGCGATCGATCTGCGCTGATCCACCCGGCAACGGATCGTTTCCGGCTGCGACGATGGACTTGATTACCCCCGCGACATAATTTCGCGCCCAATCCAACAGGGTCATTTTCGGGGTAATCCACATGCAGCAGCGCTACAGCCTGGCCGCCATCATCTTGCACTGGGCGATCGCCGCCCTGCTCGCCTTCCAGATCGCCGTCGGCTGGGCGCTGGAAAGCCTGGGCGCGCGCGGCTTTGCGCTGTTCCAGTTGCACAAGTCGATCGGCATCACCGTGCTGCTGCTGACGCTGCTGCGCATCGCCGTGCGCTGGTGGAAGCCGCGCCCGGCCAAGCTGGAGGGCGGCTGGCAGGGGGCGCTGGCGTCCGGCGTCCATGTCGGCCTCTATGCCTTCATGCTGGGGGCGCCGCTGACCGGCTGGGCGCTGGTCTCGACCGCCAAGGTCAAGGTGCCGACCCTGTTCTTCGGCGTCATTCCCCTGCCCCATCTGCCGCTGCCGATGGCGAGCCATGGCCTGGCCGAAGGCGGCCACAGCCTCCTGGCCTGGATCGGCATTGCGCTGGTCGCGTTGCATGTCGCGGGCGCGCTGCGCCACCATCTGCTGATGCGCGACGGGCTGATCTGGCGGATGGTGCCGGGCCGTTCGACCGCCTTGCTGATCGGCTTGCCCGCGCTGATCCTCGTCGGCTTCCTGCTCGGCCGGGCGATCCTGCCGGGCGCCGCGCCGGTCGCACCGCAAGCCCCCGCCGCCAATGCCGTCGAGGCGGAAGACGTGCCCGCCGAAGACAATGCCGTCGAAGCCGCCAGCAATGCGAGTGACAATGCCGCCGCCCCGGCTGCGAACGAGACTGCGGCCGTCGCCGAGGAACCCGCCGGCCCGCCGCCTGCCTGGATGGTGCAACCCGGCGGCAAGATCGGTTTTTCGGTCGGCAACAGCGGCGAGACGATCAGCGGCAGTTTCTCGAAATGGACCGCGAAGATCGTGATGGACCCCGACCATCCCGACAGCGCCGACATCAAGGTGACGATCGACATGGCATCGGCCAGCGTCGGCGACGCCTATAAGGACGGCATGTTGCCGGGCGACGAATTCTTCGGCAGCGCCGCCCACCCGACCGCGACCTTCCTCGCCAAGGGTGCGGAGAAGACCGGCGCCAACGCCTATCGCGCCCATGGCACGCTGACATTGAAGGGCGTGGCCAAGCCGCAAGCGATCCGCTTCACCCTGTCGGGCAGCGGCAAGACCCGCAAGGTCAGCGGATCGGCCAGCATCGCCCGCCTGCCCTTTGGCGTGGGCAATGGCGACAGCAGCACTGGCCTCGATCCCAAAGTAACGGTGACCTTCAACTTTGACGCCAAGACGCAATAAGACCATGCGATGCATGGATTAACGTAACGTTTTCTGCCAAGAAGCGGACATGGAACGACAGAGCCGGCATCGCCGAACGCAGATTGAGGATGGGGTGTTCGTCGCCCTGGTGGTGCTGGTTTCCATCGCCTTCGCGCTGGTGGTCGAGCCCTTTTTCGGGGCGATATTGTGGGGCGTGATCGTCGCCATCCTGTTCATTCCGGTGAATCAGGGACTGCTCAAGCTGATCCCCGGCCATCGCAACAGTGCGGCCCTGCTGACGCTGCTGCTGATCATCGCGATCGTGATCGTGCCGGCCATCATCCTGTCGATCGCCCTGGTGCAGGAAGCGACCGCGCTCTACGGCCAGATCAATGTGGGGAAGATCAACATTCCCCACATGTTCGCGCAGTTCCAGTCGGCATTGCCGGACTGGGCGTCGATCGGCCTGCGGCGGCTGGGCATATCCAATTTCGCCGCGGTCCAGCGGCTGCTGACCGATGGCCTGACCGCCAGTTTCCGCACCGTCGCGGCCCAGGCCTTCCTGATCGGCCAGGGCGCCTTCAGCTTCATCATCGCGCTGACGGTGATGCTCTATCTCACCTTCTTCCTGCTGCGTGACGGACTGGACCTGGCGCGCAAGCTGGACCGCGCCGCGCCGCTGCGGGTGCTGCATCGGCGTGCCCTGATGCGGCAATTCGTCATCGTCATCCGCGCCACGATCAAGGGCAGCATCGTCGTTGCCATATTGCAGGGGCTGATCGGCGGGCTGGTGTTCGGCGCATTGGGTATTTCCGGCGCGCTGCTGTGGGGCGTGATGATGGGCTTCTTCTCGCTGCTGCCGGCCGTCGGCACGGGCCTCATCTGGGCGCCGGTGGCGATCTATCTGCTGGCGACAGGCGCGATCTGGAAGGGGCTGATCCTGATCTTCTGCGGCATGTTCGTGATCGGCATGGTCGACAATCTGCTGCGCCCGATCCTGGTTGGCCGCGACACCCGCATCCCCGACTATGTCGTGCTGATCACCACCTTAGGCGGACTGCAACTGTTCGGCTTCAACGGCATCGTCATCGGGCCGGTGATCGCCGCCCTGTTCATCGCCACCTGGCAGATCGTGATCCGCACCCGCTCCCACGAAGCGGGCGCGCCACCGCTCACCTTCTAGACCCTGATCGTCTGAGGTGGCAGCGCTCCGCGCTTTCACCAATGACGTGAATCAGGGTCTAAAGCCGGAGAATCAGCCGGCTTCCAGCGCCGCGCCGGCCTCCATCCAGACCTCCTCGGCGGCTTCCAGCTTCTTCTCGATCGCGGCGCGCTTCACCATCAGTTCGCTGGTGGTCATCTTCGCCTCGGCCCCGGTCGCGCTCTTGGGATCGAACAGCACCGCGTCGATGCGCTTGCGCTCGGCGATCAGCGTGGACATCTCGCGCTCGGCCTTGTTGACGGCGTTCTTGAGCGTCTTCTGCTTCTCGCGCCATTCGGCGGCGGCCTTCTTGTCCGCCTTGCGGTCGACCTTGGGCGCGTCGCCGCCGGACGGATTGCCGTCCGCCTTGCGCAGGATGATGTCGGTATAGTCGTCCAAGCTGCCGTCGAACGGCTGGGCCGTGCCATTATCGACCAGCACCAGCCGGTCGGCGACCAGTTCGATCATGTGGCGATCGTGCGAGACGATCACGACGGCGCCCGAATATTCGTTGAGCGCCTGCACCAGCGCCTCGCGGCTGTCGACGTCCAGATGGTTGGTCGGTTCGTCGAGGATCAGCAGGTGCGGCGCATCGCGGGTGATGAGGGCCAGCGCCAGACGCGCGCGCTCGCCACCCGACATGGAGCCGACCTTCTGCGTCGCGCGCTCGCCCGAAAAGCCGAAGCGGCCGAGCTGGGCGCGCACCGCACCGGGCGTCGCCCCCTTCATGACGCGGGTCATATGTTCCAGCGGCGTGTCGGTGACGTCCAGTTCCTCCACCTGATATTGGGTGAAATAGCCGACATTCATCTTGGCCGATGTGGTCATCGAACCTTCCATCGGCGCCAACTGCGCCGCGATCAGGCGGGCGAGCGTGGTCTTGCCGTTGCCGTTGCGGCCGAGCAGCGCGAGGCGATCGTCGGGATCGATGCGCAGATTGACCCGGCGCAGGATCGGCGTGTCGTCATAACCGACCGAGGCCATGTCCATGGTGATGAGCGGCGGGCGCAGTTCGGCGGGGCTGGGAAAGCCGAAATGCAGGCTCGGATCCTCGATCGCGGCCGCGATCGGCTGCATCCGGGCCAGTGCCTTGGCGCGCGACTGGGCCTGTTTCGCGGTCGAGGCACGGGCCGAGTTGCGGGCCACATAGTCCTGCAGCTTCTCGCGCTCGGCCTGCTGCTTGGCGCGGGCGGATTCGAGTTGGGCGAGCCGCTCCGCCCGCTGGCGCTCGAACGCGTCATAGCCGCCGGGATAGAGGGTGACCTTGCCGCCCTCCAGATGCAGAATGAAGTCGACCACATTGTTGAGCAGGTCGCGCTCATGGCTGATGACAACCACGGTGCCGCGATAGGCCTTGAGGAAATTCTCCAGCCACAAGGTCGCTTCGAGATCGAGATGGTTCGACGGTTCGTCGAGCAGCAGCAGGTCCGGGTTGGAGAAGAGCAGCGCAGCCAGCGCCACGCGCATCTTCCAGCCGCCCGAATAGCTGTCGAGCGGGCGGCCCTGCATTTCCTCGTCAAAGCCCAGGCCAACGAGGATGCGAGCAGCGCGCGCGGGCGCGGTATAGGCGTCGATCGTGGTCAGCCGCTCATAGATATGGCCGAGGCGATCGGGATCTTCGGTATGCTCCGCCTCCGCCATCAGCTCGGCGCGTTCCTTGTCGGCGGCGAGCACGGTATCGAACGGAGTGGCGGTGCCCGAGGGGGCTTCCTGGGCGATATAGCCCAGCCGCGTGTCGCGCGGCATGTCGCAGCTGCCCTCATCCGGGTCGAGCTGGCCGATCATCACCTTCATCAGGGTCGACTTGCCGGCGCCGTTGCGGCCGATGAGGCCGACGCGGCTGCGCGGCGGCAGCGCGGCACTGGCGCGGTCGAGGATGGTGCGGCCGCCCAGGCGCACGGTGATACCGTTCAAGTTAAGCATGGCCGCGCCTGTAGCAGAGCTGCGGCGGAGGGTGAAGCGGCTTGGCAGTTCGGCGAAAACTGCAAAGTATATAGTGTCGCAGAGGTCGCATTTGTGCCGCTGCCGGTCCGCAGCCACGACTTCGCAATAGGAGATTTTTGCGAAATGACGTACCCGAGGCGTGAGAAATGGGGGTGAACCAAGGCCCACCCCGCTAAGATCAGATGCCGTCGACCGCCTTGCTGACCAGGATATTGACCGCGACGCGGCGATTCTGCGCCTTGCCTTCGATCGTGTCGTTGCTGGCCAGCGGATCGGCCTCGGCCATGCCGGTGGGCGTCAGCATGCGATAGGGCTTCCAGCCGCATGCCTGCTGCAGATAATTGACCACGCGAGCGGCGCGCTTTTCGCTCAGTTCCTGGTTCAGCTCCTCGCCACCGGTGGAGTCGGTATAACCGACGACCAGCAGCAGCGCGTTGCTCATGCCGTCGGCCGAGGTCGCGGCCGCACACAGATCATTCTTCGCCTGAGCCGACAGCACCGCCTTGCCGGTGTCGAAATTGACGTTGGTCGTGCCCTTCACATTATACTGGTCGATCTCGCCCATGCGGCCACGCAACGCCTCGGTCGCGGCGGTCTGTTCGTCGAAGCGCTGGGCGGTGCCGTTGCTGATCATCGACGCGGTTTTCATATCCTTGCCCTGCAAGGCGATCTTGCTGGCGACCAGCCCTTCGCCGGCCTGCAAAGTCTTGACCGTCACCGGCAGGCCGTTGAGCAGCGAGGTCGCGGCCAGATGGTCGCGGCCCAGGCCGAACAGCCCCTTGCTGGCGCTGATCTTGGTCTGGTCGTTGATAGTGATGACGCTCTTGCTGCCGTCGGCGGCGGTCACCTGCATCCGGTCGCCGCTGCGCGCGGAGATGATGCCCTTGACTTCCGGCCCCTCCGTCAGTTCGGCCGCCGGCATGGCAACGCTGGCCGACACATCGGCCGGCGGCGCGTCCTGGGCCTGGTCCTGCGCCACGACGGCTGCCGGGGCGGCCCCGGCCAGCAGGGCAAGCATCACACAATATTTTTGGTTTTTGGACATGATAGGCATCACGCTGCTCCTTCACTTCTTGTTCGGTCGGGCCTGCAGCATTGCAGCTTGTCGTCCGACGGCGGTCGCCCAATGGCGTTTCCTGCCGTCAGAACCCCCTCTTCTGACCTTCATAAATTTTGACGTCTTGGCGCCGTGGGATGCGCCAGACACATTGCCTGTTCGTGTCCAGCTTTCTGCCACATGAACAGCGTGTGTGAAGCCCGTGTTGCGCAGCCGAGATGAGCGGATGATGCGGCAAAGCGAAGGGGAATGTCGAAAATGTTAACGCAACACATTCGGAAGATGGCAGCTATAGATTTGCCCCACACTTCACCATCACCCAATCTCTTGTTGCGAAGAAAAAAACACAGACTCCGTGGAACAAATTCGCAATTTCTATTTTTGCTCTTTACAAATATTGACTTGAAACCATCTTGAACCCACTGGCGCGCGCAGGGCGGTGAGCCAGTCCGCGCGGCAGACCGGCTGGCTGCGGCGCAAGGCGATCACCGTCGCGGATCGCCGATATTGGCTGTGGCGATATGGCCACAGCAGGAAATATTCGCATAATTTGCGTAAAATTGACACTGCGAGGCATTCTCATTCTTGTTGCGATTGCCTCGCAACATCCCCTAGGACGGCGCCCAATGTCCTGCGTCCAAGAATAGGGGTCCATCATGCTGTCGAAATATCACTGGCTCGCCGGCGCCGCGCTCTGCGCCGTCGCCCTTCCCGCCGCCGCCCAGACCAATGCCGCACCGGCCGAGGATAATCGCGACGACCAGATCGTCGTCACCGGCACCTATACCCTGCCCGACAAGATCGACACCGCGACGGGCCTGGGCCTCACCATCCAGGAAACGCCGCAGTCTGTGAGCGTGATGACGGCGCAGCGCATCCTCGACCAGAATCTGATCAGCGTGAAGGACGTCATCGTCAACAGCGTCGGCGTGTCCGCCAATGAGGTCGACGACGTGCGCAACAATTTCTACGCCCGCGGCTTCGAGATCCGCAACACCCAGGTCGATGGCGTCCCTGCCGCCTGGACGCTGGCCGGTGGCAATGGCGAGACCAGCATCGACGTGTCCATCTATGAACGGGTCGAGATCGTGCGCGGCGCGACCGGCCTGCTGTCGGGCGCGGGCGACCCGTCCGCGTCGGTCAACCTGGTGCGCAAGCATGCCGACGCCACCGAATGGACCGGCTATGCCAATGCCAGCATCGGCAGCTGGAACAGCTGGCGCCTGTCGGCCGATGTCGGCGGCGCGCTGACCAGCGACGGCCGTATCCGTGCCCGGCTGGTCGGCCGCTATGAGGAGGGCGACAGCTATATCGACCTGCAGAACAAGAAGAAGTGGGTGCTTTATGGCGTGGTCGACGCAGACCTGACCGACAGCACGCTGGTTCGTGTCGGCATGAGCCACCAGGACACCAAGCCCAAGGGCGCGACCTGGGGCGCGCTGCCCACCTTCTACACCGACGGCACCACCACCGACCTGGCCCGATCACAGAGCACGGCGGCCGACTGGACCTATTGGAACAGCACCAACCAGAATATCTTCGCCACCATACGCCAGGAATTTGGCGAGAAGTGGAACCTGACGGTCAATTACAACCGCCTGCGCAACACCGGCGATACCCAGCTCCTGTATCTCTACGGCAATGTCGACAAGGCGACCGGCACGATCGAATCGAGCAATCCCTACAAGTCGAAGAGCGACAGCGTGCAGAACAGCATCGACGCCCAGCTCAAGGGATCGGTCAGCCTGTTCGGCCGCGACCATGAGATCGTCGTCGGCGCGCTGCACAGCGTATTGAAGCGCCACACCGACAATTATGTCGCGCCCTATACGGAGAATGTTCCGGCCTGGGGCACCGGCCTCAACAGCTGGGCGACCAATGTGCCGGTGATCGGCGCGGGCGGCGCCGACTTCCCCGAGCCGGCCTGGGGCACCGACGCGGTGCGCAACGAGCAGGAGCGGATCGAGCAGACCGGCTATTATGGCGCCTTCCGCCTGAACGTCGCCGACCCGTTCAAGATCATCCTGGGCGGCCGCCTGTCGAGCTGGAAGCAGAAGGGCTTCGCCTGGAGCGGACCGAGCGACTATGGCGACGACAATGTGTTCATCCCCTATGTCGGCGCGCTCTATGACGTGACGTCCAACCACCGCGTCTATGCAAGCTATACCAAGATCTTCCAGCCGCAGAATCTGTTCGACCGCAATCTGCAGTTGCTCGATCCGCTCGATGGCAATGCCTATGAAATCGGCCTCAAGAGCAACTTCTTCGGCGACGCGCTGCAGACCTCGATCGCGCTGTTCCGCATCGAGCAGGACAATGTCGGCCAGATCGGCGATGTCATCATCGGCCCCAACGGCCCGCAGCAGACCTATGTCGCGGCCGAGGGCGTGACCAGCAAGGGCTTCGAACTGGAAGCGACCGGCCAGCCGCTGCCGGGCTGGAACATCAACGCCAGCTACAGCCAGTTCAAGGCGGAGGATGGCGATGGCGTGGCCGCCAACACCAACCAGCCGCGCAAGCTGCTGAAGATCTTCACCACCTATGACATGCCGGGCGTTCTGACCGGCCTGACCGTGGGCGGCGGCATCAACTATCGCTCCAAGGCCTACTCGGAAGGGTTGAACCCGGTCACCGCCGCGCCCTTCCGCTTCCAGCAGGATGGCTATACTTTGGTCAGCCTGATGGCGCGCTATGCGGTGACCGAGCAGCTGCAGCTCCAGGCCAATGTCGACAATCTGCTCGACAAGAAATATTACAGCCAGATGGGCTTCTTCAGCCAGTATCGCTACGGCGCCCCGCGCAATTTCACGATCAGCGCGAATTATAAGTTCTGATGCTGAAAGGGCGCCGTGGGAGACCAGGGCGCCCTTTTGGTTTGGGATGGACGCATGCTGACGCAGGTTCAGCATGCGGAATGGCGCAACGCCGTTTTTTAGGTGGTTTTCAGACGGCCTCCTATCCCGTCATGCCAGCGAAGGCTGGCATCTCAAGCAGGCACACGCGAGGTAAACGAACAGCGCAAGACGGCTAACCTCCCTCTGTCATCGCCTGAGACCCCAGCCTTCGCTGGGGTGACGGAGTTGGGTGGTTAGGGGACTGTCTGCTATGGGATGAGCAAGCACGAATGCTGCCTTAGTCGAACTCTGGCCTGAACGTGGGATCGATCCAAGCGTAAGTTACCTTCCCCGGTGCGAGCTTTACGGCAGAGGCATCAAACGGGGCTATTGCGGATACAAATTCGGTGAGCGTTGAGGCTACTTTCGTGTCGTCGCCAGCGATCTCATGATCCCAAAAGAAAACGCCGCCTGACCTCAGGCTGACATAAAAGTAATTGCCGCAATCATCCTCGGCAAGCGGGATCGTCTGGCGGGGAAAGCCTTCGATCTCCCTGACGAGTGATATCGCCTCAGCAACAGAAACGAAGCATCTCACGCCGGATTCGTTGTCGGTGCCGATCAGTATTGAATTGCTCTCGGGCGTCGCGCCGTTGTGAGTGCGGGCAAACTCGAAATATTCTAAAGGGAGCGTTCCACCGATCGCTTGTTCAAGTCGAGCAATGTCGTTCTTCGAGGGCTCGGGCATCAGCGGGATCGCAACGGGCACGGTATCTCTCCACGGGTCTGCAACACCCTATTGTGTCCCCGCTGCGTTAGCAACGGCACGCTCACGGGATTAAGGCAGCTATCGGGGGTTACGCATGTCTCGTCGAATGGCTTAGTTGGGTCGAGGCTGTGTAAAAACGCCTTTGTATGATAGGGTTTTCTGGCGTCTCGGGAGACTTGGTCATGGGCCGTTTCGTCGAAGGGGAAGATCGCCGGCAAGCCAGTTTTCTGCCTGCATC
>Ga0160473_100092_pt1 | contig 94052 bp, 74 predicted proteins | sample HID1975I_E11MG_FD_108217 | JGI IMG/M metagenome (GOLD analysis project Ga0160473, IMG submission 108217) | Enriched soil microbial communities from UW Madison campus, WI, USA - HID1975I_E11 MG | ecosystem: Environmental > Terrestrial > Soil > Unclassified | place: USA: Madison, Wisconsin...
CAGCGTTTGGCGTTCTGATGTCGATCCATACGCACCGCAAATGGATCGCACAGGTTTGAATAAGGTGAAGAATTTCATGCAAGCAGTGCGTAACTGGGCTGCCCGTTGTGCGCCGTGGATCGGCGCGGTGGGCCTGTTCGGCGCTGTCCAGCTGGCCCATGCCGGCGACTACGAAGGCTCGCCCCAAGTGGCCGAGTTCGTTGGCGAAATGACCCGCGACTACGGCTTTGCCAGCGAGCAGCTGATGGGCGTGTTCCGTGAGGTCCAGCGTAAACAGTCAATTCTCGATGCCATCTCGCGGCCGGCCGAACGGGTCAAGCCGTGGAAGGACTACCGTCCGATGTTCATCACCGACGCGCGCATCGCCCGCGGTGTGGACTTCTGGCGCCAGCACGAAGCGGTGTTGGCGCGGGCCGAGCAGGAATACGGGGTGCCGGCGCAAGTCATCGTCGCGATCATCGGCGTAGAGACCTTTTTCGGCCGCAATACCGGTAATTACCGGGTCATCGACGCCCTCTCGACGCTGGGCTTCGACTACCCGCCGCGGGCCGAATTCTTCCGCAAGGAGTTGCGCGAGTTCCTGCTGCTGGCCCGTGCCGAGCAGCTTGACCCGCTCACGCTCAAAGGCTCCTACGCAGGCGCCATGGGCTTGCCGCAGTTCATGCCCAGCAGCTTCCGCAACTATGCCGTGGACTTCGACGGCGATGGCCACATCAATATCTGGAACAACCCGGACGATGCCATCGGCAGCGTAGCCAGCTACTTCAAGCGCCATGGCTGGGTGGCCGGCGAAGGCGTGGTCAGCCGCGCCAGGGTGCAGGGCGAGCGGGTTGATGAAGGCCTGACCACGGGTATCGAGCCGGTGAAGACTGTCGGGGAGTTGCGGGCGCTGGGCTGGTCGAGTCATGATGCGCTGCGCGATGATCTGCCGGTCACCGCCTTCCGCCTGGAGGGCGAAAACGGCCCCGAGTACTGGATGGGCCTGAAGAACTTCTACGCGATCACTCGCTACAACCGCAGCGTGATGTACGCCATGGCGGTGCATCAGCTTTCGGAACAGCTGGTCCAAGCACGGGGCGTCAAGTAATGCGCGCAATCATCTCTGCCACTACCTTCAAGCTGCTGACCTGCATGACTGTCGGCATGCTGTTGGTCAGCTGCTCTTCCAGCCGCCCGACCACCACCCAGAAAAGCGGTAATACAGTCCGCGCCCAGCCCGGCCTGGATATCAACCGTGCCCACAAGGACGGTGCGCCGTGGTGGGACGTGGACGTGAACAAGATCCCCGACGCCACGCCGACCGTGCACACCGGCAACTACAAGGCCAACCCCTACACGGTACTGGGCAAGACCTACTACCCGATGCAGGACTCGCGCAACTACCGCGCCGAGGGTACCGCATCGTGGTATGGCACCAAGTTTCACGGGCAGAACACGGCCAACGGCGAGCTTTATGACCTGTACGGCATGAGCGCGGCGCACAAGACCTTGCCGCTGCCGGCCTATGTGCGGGTGACCAACCTGGCCAACGGCCGCAGTGTGGTCCTGCGGGTCAACGACCGTGGCCCGTTCTACTCCGACCGTATCATCGACCTGTCCTACGCGGCGGCGAAGAAGCTCGGCTACGCCGAAATCGGCACCGCGCATGTGCGCGTCGAAGGTATCGACCCGCAACAATGGTGGGCCCAGCGTGGCCAGCAGCCACCGTTGGTGCTGAAGGAGCCCCAGGTTGCCCAGACCCAGTCGATCCCGGCCAGCACCGGCCGAGTCGAGCAGTGGACGCCGCCACCCCAGCAGCACGCAGCCCCCGTAGTGCCTGTTCAAGTCGGCGGCAACAATGTGCCGGCAGGCAACGGCGGCAGCTTCTTGCAGGTGGGCGCCTTCGCCAACCCGGACGCCGCCGAACTGCTGCGTTCGAAACTGAGCACCATGGTCAGCGCGCCGGTGTTCATCAGCTCCATCGTGCGTAACCAGCAAACCTTGCACCGCGTGCGTTTGGGGCCGATCAGCAGCCAGGGCGAGATCCAGCAGGCGCAGAACAGCATTCGCCTGGCGAACTTGGGGCAGGCCAAGCTGGTCACAGCTGACTGACCGCACCGGCCAAACTGTCGGTTTTGTCATGAATTGACGGGCGCGGGCATGTACAATGTCCGCTTTTGCCCGCAGCGACATAAAGCCGCAGTGTGCGGGCTCGGCCCAAGGCCTTAAAAACTAGACTGACTGGCGCTGGGCACACGATGTGGCCCAGGCAACATCTCAGACCATTAGCGATTTTCGAGAGACGGATGAACATCACCAACCTTGCCAAACGACTTTGCCTGCCCGTACTGCTGATGATCACGCCTGCTGCTTTCGCGGCAGAGCAGATGATGCCGGCACCACCGCAACTGGCAGCCAAGTCCTACGTACTCATGGACGCGTCCAGCGGCAACGTGCTGGTCGAGAACAACGGTGACGAGCGCCTGCCGCCAGCCAGCTTGACCAAGCTGATGACTGCCTATATCGCCACCCTGGACATTCGCCGCGGCCAGATCGGTGAAAACGACCCGGTTACCGTCAGCGAAAACGCCTGGCGTACCGGTGGTTCGCGCATGTTCATCAAGGTCGGCAGCCAGGTGACTGTCAGCGACCTGCTGCACGGCATCATCATCCAGTCAGGTAACGATGCGTCCGTCGCCCTGTCCGAGCACATTGCCGGCAGCGAAGACGCCTTCGCCGACATGATGAACAAGACGGCCGCTGACCTGGGCATGTCCAACAGCCACTTCATGAACCCGACCGGCCTGCCGAACCCCGAGCACTACTCCTCGGCGCACGACATGGCCCTGCTGGCGCGCGCGATCATCGACGTCGACCCGGCCCACTATGCGATTTACTCGCAGAAAGAGTTCTTCTGGAACAACATCAAGCAGCCGAACCGCAACCTGCTGCTGTGGCGTGACAAGACCGTCGACGGCCTGAAAACTGGCCACACCGACGAAGCCGGTTACTGCATGGTGGCTTCGGCCGTACGTGACGGCCAGCGCCTGATCGCCGTGGTGTTCGGCACCAACAGCGAGCAGTCCCGTGCTGCCGAGACCCAGAAGCTGCTGACCTACGGCTTCCGCTTCTTCGAAACTCAGACCTTCTATCAGAAAGGCACCGAGCTGACCCAGGCTCCAGTCTGGAAGGGCGCCACCAGCCAGGTTAAAGCTGGCCTGGCCAACGACCTGACCATGACTATGCCTAAAGGCCAATTGAAGCGTCTTCAGGCTTCGATGACCATGAACCCGCAGCTCACCGCACCGATCGCCAAAGGTGACGTGATCGGCAAAGTGGAAGTCAAACTGGACGAGAACGTGGTTCACAGCGCCGACCTGATCGCCCTTGATGGCGTCGAGGAAGGTGGTTTCTTCCGCCGTATGTGGGATAGCATCCGTCTATTCTTCTACGGGTTGTTCAACTGATAACGTGACCTGCCACGCTCCCGCTGTTCAGGCGGGAGCGTTGTTGTTGCCACGGCTTACGAGGCCGTTTCCGCTATGAGCGAACCTGACGTCAAGTCGCACAAAATCGAATTCCCCTGCGCCGACTACCCGATCAAGGTCATCGGCGATACCGTTGTCGGTTTCAAGGACATGGTCATCGAAGTCCTCAGCAAACACGCCAAGGTCGACCTCGCCACGCTGGCCGAGCGCCAGAGCAAGGAAGGCAAGTACACCACGGTGCAACTGCACATCGTTGCCGAGAGCGAGAACCAGCTGCACGATATCAACAGCGCCCTGCGCGCTACCGGCATCGTGAAAATGGTGCTCTGATGTCCGCCTGTCTCGGTTTTCGCGATCTTGGCCTGCAGCCCTATGAACCGGTGCTGGAAGCCATGCGTCGCTTTACCGAGCAGCGAGGGCCCGACAGCCAGGATGAAATCTGGCTGGTCGAACACCCTTCGGTCTTTACCCAGGGCCAGGCCGGCAAGGCCGAGCACCTGCTGATTCCGGGTGATATCCCGGTGGTGCAGACCGACCGCGGTGGCCAGGTGACCTACCATGGCCCCGGGCAACTGGTGGCCTACCTGCTGCTGGATGTGCGGCGGCTGGGTTTTGGGGTACGTGAGCTGGTCAGCCGCATCGAGCAGACCCTGATCGACCTGCTTGCCAGTTACGATGTCCAGGCGGCGGCTAAGCCCGACGCCCCGGGTGTCTATGTCGATGGAGCGAAAATCGCCTCCCTCGGCCTGCGAATCCGCAACGGCCGTTCGTTCCACGGCCTTGCCCTGAACGTGGACATGGACCTTGCGCCATTCCGCCGAATCAACCCCTGCGGTTATGCGGGGCTGGCCATGACCCAGCTACGCGATCTGGCAGGCCCGATCGAACTCAACGAGGTCAGGACAAGGCTGCGCGGACAGCTGGTCAAGCACCTCGACTACGCTGAGCAGACGACCCTCACGGGCGGAATCGACTGAATATGACAACTGTGCAAGAAGCCGTGCCGAACCTGATACCTACCCAGGATGCCACCCCGCGCCCAGCGCCGAAGAAGGTGGAAGCTGGGGTCAAACTGCGTGGTGCCGACAAGGTCGCGCGCATCCCGGTAAAGATCATCCCTACCGATGAACTGCCGAAAAAGCCTGACTGGATCCGCGTGCGCATCCCGGTCTCGCCCGAGGTAGACCGCATCAAGCAACTGCTGCGCAAGCACAAGCTGCACAGCGTCTGCGAAGAGGCCTCCTGCCCGAACCTGGGCGAGTGCTTCTCGGGCGGTACTGCGACCTTCATGATCATGGGTGACATCTGCACCCGTCGTTGCCCATTCTGCGACGTTGGCCACGGCCGACCGAAGCCACTGGACCTCGATGAGCCGAAGAACCTCGCCGTCGCCATCGCCGACCTGCGCCTGAAGTACGTGGTGATCACTTCGGTGGACCGCGACGACCTGCGTGATGGCGGTGCCCAGCACTTTGCCGACTGCATCCGCGAGATCCGCGCTTTGTCGCCGGGCGTGCAGTTGGAAACCCTGGTCCCGGACTACCGTGGCCGTATGGACGTGGCCCTGGAGATCACCGCGCAAGAGCCGCCGGATGTCTTCAACCACAACCTGGAAACCGTACCGCGCCTGTACAAGGCCGCGCGTCCGGGGTCGGACTACGACTGGTCGCTGGACCTGCTGCAGAAGTTCAAGCAGATGGTCCCGCACGTACCGACCAAATCGGGCCTGATGCTCGGCCTGGGCGAGACCGACGAAGAAGTCATCGAAGTGATGCACCGCATGCGCGAGCATGACATCGACATGCTGACCCTCGGCCAGTACCTGCAGCCGTCGCGCAGCCACTTGCCGGTGCAGCGTTTCGTGCACCCGGATACCTTCGCCTGGTTCGCCGAAGAAGGCTACAAGATGGGCTTCAAGAACGTAGCTTCCGGCCCGCTGGTGCGTTCTTCGTACCACGCTGACCAGCAGGCTCACGAAGCCAAGATCAAGCTCTGAGCCTGGTCTGAAGCACCCGTGCCGATGCGCGCCGAAAGGCCGCATCGGCATTTTTGTTTGTGTGCCCTGCACTGCAAGGAGTTGCGATGAATTGCGCTGAAACCGTTGAATCCCGCCTGCCCGCTGCCCTGGGGGAGAACGCCTGCTTTGCCATCGTCGCCCCGGCCGGGCCGGCGTGGCTGGATGCGCAAAAGGCCAGCCAGTGGTTCACCGAGCGTGGCTACCGCTGCCGTATTTACCCGGGCGTTGAGCAGGCGCAGGGCTACCTGGCGGGGTCCGATCAGCAGCGGCTGCAGGATCTGCACGATGCTTTTGCTGACCCGGCCATCGACGCCATCCTGTGCATGCGCGGCGGCTATGGCAGCATGCGCCTGCTCGACAGCCTCGACTTTGACCTGATTCGTTGCAACCCCAAGCCGCTGATCGGCTACAGCGACATCACCGCGCTGCACACGGCTATCCAGCGCAAAGCCGGGTTGCTGACCTTCCATGGGGCGATGCTGAATGCCGACCTGTTGGGCGCCAAACTCGAGCCGACCGAGTCGTCGCTGCTGGCGCAACTGATTAGGCAGGTGGGGGCGGGGGATACGATCGCGCACCCGGCCGACTTTGCGTTGAGCTGCGTGGTGCCGGGGGTTGCCCGCGGGCGTTTGCTGGGGGGCAACCTGTCGATGCTGGGGGCGACCCTGGGAACGGTGGCAGAGATCGATACGCAGGGCTGTATTCTGTTTATCGAAGACGTCAACGAGCCGTTGTTCAGGGTGGATCGTTTGCTGACCCAGTTGCGCCTGGCGGGCAAGCTTGCGGGGGTGAAGGGGGTGCTGGTGGGGGATTTTGCCGGGATCACCGTGGCGGCGTTGACGCCGCTGCTGCAGGACATTTTCGGGCCCCTGGGCGTGCCGGTGCTGGCCGGGTGGCGCAGTGGGCATTGTGATCCGAACGTGTGCTTGCCGCTGGGGGCTGAGGTGGTGCTGGACAGTGGGGACATGAGGCTGGTGTTGCAGCAGGATTTGTTCAAGGCTTGAGATTGTCGGGGCTGCTTTGCAGCCCATCGCGACACAAGGCCGCTCCCACAAGAGAGATGCGATCATCCTGTGGGAGCGGCCTTGTGTCGCGAAAGGGGCGCAACGCGCCCCCAGCGTTCTTACTGCTGACGCAGGCTCTCGAGCAACTTGTGCGTCGGGTACCCATCCGCCGGCCATCCCAACCCCTGCTGGGCATTGCGAATGGCCTTGCGGGTGTTGGCGCCAATGATGCCATCGGCATTGCCCGCGTCATGCCCGCTAGCGTTGAGCAGGTGTTGCAGCTCCATGCGCTCGCTGCGGCTCAAAGGCAGGTCCTCTTTCGGCCAGCTGCCGGCAATGAAGCCCCACCCCGAGAACCGGTCACCCAACAGGCTTACGGCCAGTGCGTAGGACGACGAGTTGTTGTACTTGAGGATGGCGCGGAAGTTGTCCAGCACCAGGAACGCCGGGCCGCGTGCACCTGCAGGCAGCAGCAGGGCGGCAGACAGCTGATTGCTGTTGGCGGGCAGCTGAGTACCGGCTGGCAGCTTCACGCCCAGTTGTAGCCACTCGCTCACCGGCTTGCGCAGCGACCCGTCGGCCAGCCAAAAGTCGAATCCGGCCGGCACTTGCACTTCAAAGCCCCAAGGCTGGCCGCGTTTCCAGCCAGAGCTCTGCAGGTAGTGCGCTGTGGAGGCCAGGGCATCGGGGGTGCTGTTCCAGATATCCCGGCGGCCATCACCGTCGAAATCCACTGCATGGGTGTTGTAGGTGGTCGGGATGAACTGGGTCTGGCCCATGGCACCAGCCCACGAGCCACGCATGGCCTCTGGCTGGATATCACCGTTCTGCAGGATTTGAAGGGCGGCAATCAGCTGGTCTTGGGCGAATTGGGGGCGGCGGCCTTCATAGGCCAGGGTCGCCAGTGAGCGAATGACCGACTTGCTGCCCTGGAACTGGCCGAAGTTGCTCTCCATGCCCCAGACCGAAACCAGCACTTGGCGGTCCACGCCATAGCGCTGTTCGATGCGGTTCAACAGTTCTGCATTCTGCTCCATCAGCTTCTTGCCGTTGCGCACGCGCAGTGGCGACAGTGCGCCTTCCAGGTATTCCCACACCGGGCGGGTGAATTCTGGCTGGCTGCGGTCGGCCTTGATCACGTCCATGTCGGGGGTGACACCGAGGAACGCACGGTCGAAGGTGTTTGGCGAAATGCCAGCCTGCAAGGCTTGTTGGCGGAAGCCAGCCTGCCATTGCGCGAAGGTTTGCAGGGGCTGGATTTCAGTAGCACTGGCGTCGGGCGTTGCACCAGGCACGTTCACCACCGGGGCGGGCTGGGCAGGTGCCAGCGGCAAGGCATCGGCGGCGGTGGGTTTTTCCGCGCAGGCGACGAGCAGGATGAAGCTGGAGGCCGCGATCAGCTGGCGGGATTTCCAACGGGGGAGAAGGCTGAGGAGCATGCACAGATCCAGAATTTCAGGTCAGGTGACGACCATACCATGCCTGCGCTTTCGATGCTTTCATGCCGCCAAAAAGTAAGAAGCCTCCCAATCTCTCGATTGGAAGGCTTCGCGGCGGTAGCTGCCTTTGCCCTTGTCCGGTTGTTCCTGGCGGCAGCGGAACAGTGGCTGGGCGACGATCGACTTGGCCTTGTTGGGGCCGTGCTTCTTCGGTTTTTGGCTCATGGTGCGGATTCCCGATGGGTGGCTTTCGGGGCGCACTGTAGGCCGCTGGGTGGGGGAGGGCCAATTGATTGTGTATATGGTTGGGGACTTAGGGCTGCTATGCAGCCCATCGCGACACAAGGCCGCTCCTACAGGGGTACGCGATTGCTGTAGGAGCGGCCTTGTGTCGCGATGGGGCGCAAAGCGGCCCCGGCTATTCGGAAGGGAGCGCTAGCCGCTGCCCGGCCATCAGCAGCGACAGCCGTGCCAGCCCGGTCCAGGGCGAACCCTCGGCCTGGCCCTTGATCTGCGCATCGATCCGCTGGGCATCCTGCAACAGCTGGGCCCAGCGTTGCGCCGAGAGGCGCTGCAGGGCTTTGCTGACCAGTGGTCGGCGTTTATCCCACACCGGTGGCCGCGCCTGGCTGAAGGCCTTGTCCAGCGGCACGCCCTGGCTGAACTGTTGGGCCAGCCCGGCCAGTTGGCGCAGTTCGCGCGCCAGTGCCCACAGAATCACCGGCGGCTCCACGCCTTCGCCGCGCAGGCCTTCAAGCATGCGCAGGGCGTGCGCGGCTTCGCCATTGAGAATGGCATCGACCAGGCCGAAGACATCGAAGCGGGCGCTGTCGGCGACCGCCGCCTGTACGGTCTCGACGGTGATCTGGTTGCCGTCGGCCAGCAGCTTGAGTTTTTCGATTTCCTGGGCGGCAGCCAGCAGGTTACCTTCGACCCGGGCGGCGATAAGGTCCACGGCATCGCGTTGAGCCGAAAGGCCGGCCTGCGACAGCCGCTGGTTGATCCACTGCGGCAACTGGTGCGCATCCACCGGCCAGATCTGGATGAACTGGCAATGGGCGCCTTCGATCAGGGCCTTGCCCCACTTGGTCTTCTGCGCGCTGCCGTCGAGCTTGGGCAGGCTGATCAGCAGCAGCGTGTCTTCGGCCGGCCTGGCACAGTATTCCATCAAGGCTGCAGCACCCTTGTCACCGGGCTTGCCGGAGGGCAGGCGCAGTTCCAGCAGGCGGCGCTGGGCGAAAAGGGACAGGCTGGCGCCCGCCTGGAGCAAGGTGCCCCAGTCGAAATTGGCGTCGGCGCTGAACACCTGGCGTTCGTCGAAACCTTGTTGGCGTGCGGCGCCGCGGATGGCGTCAGCGGCTTCCTGGCACAGCAATGGGTCGTCGCCGCTGACCACGTAAACCGGTGCCAGGGCGCCTTGCAGGTGCTTGTTGAGTTGGGCGGGGGCGAGTTTCATCGGAAACAGGCGGGGCACCTAAGGTGCCCCGCACGGGCTCAGTTGCCCGGAACTTCCAGTGGCGACTGCTGAGGCGTTTCCGCCTGCTGACGGCGTGCCGCTTCCAGTGCGGCGGCTTCAGCCTGCGCGCGTTCGTCGGCTTTACGCTGCAGCTCGTCGAGTTGCGTCGGGGTCAGCATCTGCAGGCGTACGACCATGGCGTTGACCAGGTCGCGGCGCATTTCGTCACGTGCCCGTTTTGCTTCCTGCTCGGAACCGGTGATGTTGGAACCGTCACGCACGTAGACCTTGCGCATTTCCAGTTTGTCGCTGAGCAGTTCCAGGTTGTTCAGGCCCTGGATGCTGTAGTTCAGTACCGTGGTCAGCTCGTACTCGGCCGAGCGGCTGCCACCGGTGTAGGTCGCGGCGCGTTCGTTCTCCTGCTCGTTGGTCAGCACCAGGCGGTAAGGTGCGCCCGCGTGCAGGTTGACGCCGTTACGCTCCAGGACCTGGCGCAGCTGGGTCACGGTTTCGCCATAGGCATTGCGCGCGCTGACGTCCATCTCTTTGACGCTCAGCTCGGTGGTGCCGGTGCCACGCAGCTGGAAACCGCAGGCGCTGAGCACGACGGCCAGGCCGATTACCAGCAGATTGCGTTTGATCATGTTGTTGCTCCCTCTTGGGCCTGTACCGCCCGCCCGCAGAACCTGCGGGCGGGCGTGCCATCAATTGGCGACGATGTTGACCAGCTTGCCCGGTACCACGATGACCTTGCGGATGGTCAGGCCATCGATGAAGCGCAGGACATTCTCGTTGCTGCGGGCGGCTGCTTCGATTTCCTCGCGGCTGGCGGCGGCCGGCATTTCGACCTGGCCACGCAGCTTGCCGTTGACCTGCACCACCAGGACGATGCTGTCCTGTACCAGTGCGCTCTCGTCGACGGCTGGCCAGCCAGCATCGATGACCGCCTGGTCGTGGCCCAGCGCCTTCCACAGTTCGTGGGAGATGTGCGGGGTGATCGGCGCCAGCAGCAGGGTGACGGCTTCAAGGCCTTCCTGCAGCAGGGCACGGTCCTGTTCGGTGGCTTGCGGGGCCTTTTCCAGGACGTTCATCACGGTCATCACCTGGGCGATGGCGGTGTTGAACTTGTGGTACTGGCCCACGTCGGTGCTGGCCTGCTTGATCGCGGCGTGGATGGCGCGGCGGATGACCTTTTGCGCGTCGTCCAGCGTGGCGACATCCAGCTTGCCCGGCAGGCCCTGGCTGACGTGGCCTTGGGCCAAACGCCAGACACGGCGCAGGAAGCGGCTGGCACCTTCGACGCCGGAATCGGACCACTCCAGGCTCATGTCGGGCGGCGAAGCGAACATCATGAACAGGCGGCAGGTATCGGCGCCGTAGGCTTCGATCATCGATTGCGGGTCGACGCCGTTGTTCTTCGACTTCGACATCTTCTCGGTGCCGCCGATTTCTACCGGCAGGCCGTCGGTCTTCAGGCGGGCGCCAATGATCTTGGCCTTGGCGTCACGTTCGATCTCGACATCGGCCGGGTTGAACCAGTCCTTGCCGCCGTTGCTGGCAACGCGGTAGTAGGTCTCGGCGACCACCATGCCCTGGGTCAGCAGGTTCTTGAACGGCTCGTTCGAGGTGACCAGGCCTTCGTCACGCATCAGCTTGTGGAAGAAGCGCGCGTACAGCAGGTGCAGGATCGCGTGCTCGATACCGCCGATGTACTGGTCGACCGGCAGCCAGTGGTTGGCGGCTTTAGGGTCGACCAGGCCTTGGTCGTAGTTTGGCGAGGCGTAGCGGGCGAAGTACCAGGACGACTCGACGAAGGTGTCCATGGTGTCGGTTTCGCGCTTGGCCGCCGTGCCGCATTTCGGGCAGGTGCATTCGTAGAACTCGGGCATGCGCGCCAGCGGCGAGCCGGCACCGTCCGGTACCACGTTTTCTGGCAGGGTGACCGGCAGCTGGTCTTCCGGCACCGGCACGTCGCCGCAGGACGGGCAGTGGATGATCGGGATCGGGCAGCCCCAGTAACGCTGACGGCTGATGCCCCAGTCGCGCAGGCGGAACTGGGTGCGCGACTTGCCGAGTTCCTTGCGGATCAGGGCGGCTTCGATGGCGTCGAAGGCGCCGGCGAAGTCCAGGCCGTCGAACTCGCCGGAGTTGATCAGTTGGCCGTGCTCGTTGTAGGCGGCCAGCCATTCGTTACCGACTTCGTCGCCTTCGCTGGTGCGCACCACGGCCTTGACCGGCAGGTTGTACTTGCGGGCGAATTCGAAGTCGCGTTCGTCGTGGGCCGGCACGGCCATCACGGCGCCGTCGCCGTAGTGCATCAGCACGTAGTTGGCGACCCAGACCGGCAGCTTCTCGCCGGTCAGCGGGTGTTCGACCAGCAGGGAAGTGGGCATGCCCTTCTTCTCCTGGGTGGCCATGTCGGCCTCGGCGACGCTGCCGCTCTTGCACTCGTCGATGAACGCCTGCAGCGCCGGGTTACCTTGGGCAGCCTGGGTGGCCAGCGGGTGTTCGGCGGCGACCGCGACGTAGGTGGCGCCCATCAGTGTGTCAGGACGGGTGGTGAAGACCTTGAGGGTGCCTTCGTGGCCGATGCTGGCCTGGTCGAACGGGAACTGGACTTCCATGCCGCGCGACTTGCCGATCCAGTTGCGCTGCATGGTCTTGACCTGTTCAGGCCAGCCCGGCAGTTCGTCGAGGCTCTCGAGCAGCTCGTCGGCGTAGTCGGTGATGCGGAAGTAGTACATCGGGATTTCGCGCTTTTCAATCAGCGCGCCCGAACGCCAGCCGCGGCCGTCGATGACCTGCTCGTTGGCGAGCACGGTCTGGTCGGCCGGGTCCCAGTTCACGGTACCGTTCTTGCGGTAGATGACGCCCTTTTCGAACAGGCGGGTGAACAGCCACTGTTCCCAGCGGTAGTAGTCCGGCTTGCAGGTGGTGACTTCACGTGCCCAGTCGATGGCCAGGCCCAGGCTCTTGAGCTGGGTCTTCATGTAGTCGATGTTTTCGTACGTCCACTTGGCCGGGGCGACGTTGTTTTTCATCGCCGCGTTTTCCGCGGGCATGCCGAAGGCGTCCCAGCCCATCGGCTGCAAGACGTTTTTGCCCAGCATGCGCTGGTAGCGGGCAATCACGTCACCGATGGTGTAGTTGCGCACGTGGCCCATGTGTAGCTTGCCGCTCGGGTACGGGAACATCGATAGGCAATAGTAGGTGTCTTTGCCTGGCTGTTCGGTAACAGCGAACGATTGTTGCTCGTCCCAGAAGTTCTGGGCGGCGGCTTCGATATCACGGGGCGTGTATTGTTCGTGCATGGCTACTTTTGGCTGAGAGAGAAGAGACCTTGTTCCAGGCAGCGGAACCTCGCTGCAACCGGTACTCCGGTGTCGTTTAGAGTGAACGCCGTAGCATACAGCAGCGCTGCGCATCGTGGGAAACCTTGATTGCGAATGCCCGCTGGTCGCGGCAAACGGCTGCTTTTTTGAGTGACGCTAAGCTCAGGTGTGGGGGGAGATATTTTTATCTTCAATGAGGTGAACGGATGGGAGAGACGCAGCTACCCGCAATCAAACCGGAGCTTTACGAACGCCTGATCGACCGCCTTGGCCTGGCATTGGAAGTTGCCCGGACGTCGGTACGATTGCGCGACGAGAGTCCAGCCGAGCTGGAGTTGCGCGGCCTTAGCCACGCAGAGTTCGAAGTGATCAAGGCCTACCTGGAATCCCTTCCGGAGCGCCAAAATGCCTGTGCCGGCAGTTACCCGCAAGCGGAGCCGACATCGGCCAAGATCATCTGGCTCAAGGACAAGAAACGCCCCGCCAGCACGGCGAGATCCAGGACGCTGCCGCATCGTTAGCCGTTCAGGACGCCAGGCGCAGGCCATCGCGCGCCGGTTCTTCAATACACTTCTCACGATCGTCGCCGGCCGCACACTTGTTGCCCGGCGTCGATCCTCTTAGGCTGCACGCCTTCCATGGAGGTGTAGCCGATGCCCATTCGATTCTTCATCAAGCAATGGCTGATGCCGCCGGGCGTCCTGTTCCTGCTGCTGCTGGCCGCCTGGTGGCTGCGTACCCGCCGCCCGCGGCTGGCGGCGCTGTGCTTTGCAGTGGGGCTGGGTGGCCTGTGGCTGATGAGTTTGCCCCTGGTGGTGCAGGAGTCGGCACGGTTGCTGGAAACCGAACCGCCTTTGCAGGTCAGCGAGTGGGCGGGCCTTGCCGGCAGGGCGGATGCCATCGTCGTGCTAGGTGCCGGGCGTGAGCGCGGTGACCCGGCCTGGGGTGGGGATGACCAGCCTACGGCAACGGCCCTTGAGCGCATGCGCTTTGCTGCGCGGCTGGCCAAGGCGTCGGGGTTGCCGGTGCTGACCAGCGGTGGCTTGCACTACGGCACGCCGCCGAGCGAGGCGCGGTTGATGGCGGACCGCCTGCATGAGGATTTCGCGGTGCAGGTGAAGTGGAAGGAAGAGGACAGCCGCACGACCTGGGAAAATGCCGAGATGAGCGCCAAGGTGTTGCAGCCGTTGGGTATCCGCCGGGTGGTGGTGGTGACCCAGGCGTGGCACATGCAGCGCTCGCGCTGGAGCTTCGAGCAGGCCGGGTTCGAGGTGGTGCCGGCGCCGGTGGGATTCCTCGGGCGTGATCATGCACGGCCGTTCGGTGGGTTGCTGCCGGAGAGCCGGGCCATGTGGCAAAGCGGGCAGTTGCTCAATGAAGCCGTTGGGTTGCTGGGGTATCGGTTGTTCTATTGAGCCTTGTATTGCTTGTGCTGGCCTCTTCGCGGGTAAACCCGCGAAGAGGCCGGTGCAGGAGAACTCAAACGGTCTTGGCGATGCGCCCGGCCAGCAACGCCCAGCCCAGCAACAGCACACAGAGGATCGCCAGCGGCCACGAGCGCCACTGCAGGTAAGGCGTCAATTGCTGCATCGGCACCACCTCGCCATACAGCACCGCCTGCTGGAACTGCGGAATTTGCGTGGTAATGCGCCCGAACGGATCGATCAGCGCGGTTATGCCGTTGTTGGTGGCGCGGATCATCCAGCGGCCGGCTTCCAGTGCCCGCATCTGCGCCATCTGCAGGTGTTGCAGGGGGCCGATGGAGGTGCCGAACCAGGTGTCGTTGCTGATGGTCAGCAGCAGGTCGCTGCGCGCCGCCAGGCTCGCCGCGAACTCGGGGTAGACCACTTCGTAGCAGATGTACGGCGCGATCTGGTAACCCTTGGCCTGCAACAGCGGCTGGTCTTCGGGGCCCCGGGCAAAGTCCGACATGGGCAGGTTGAAGAACTCGATCGCGCCACGCAGCATGTCTTGCAGCGGCACATACTCGCCAAACGGCACCAGTTTCTGCTTGAGGTAGGTGCCGTCGCCTTCGCCGGTCACGGTGATGCCGTTGTAATAGCGGCGTTGGTGGTGCACCACCTCACGTACGGGGACGCCGGTGATCAGCGCCGAATGCCGCTCGGCGGCAAAGCGGCCCATCACGTCGATGTAGCCCTGGGCCTGGTCCTTGAGCACCGGGACCGCGGTTTCGGGCCAGATCAGCAGGTCTACGGGCTTCGAGGTGAAGGTCATGTCGCGGTACAGCGCCAGCTGTGCGTCGATGTGCGCGGGGTCCCATTTCACCTCCTGCTCGACGTTGCCTTGGATGGCGGCCACCTTGAGCGGATCACCCGCAGGCTTGGTCCAGGCGTGCCCCTTGAGGGCCATGCCCAGTAACCACGGGGCGAGCAACAGCACGCCGGCGACGGCCAGGAACGAGGGCCGGGCGCGTAGCCGATGCAGGTTGCACAGCAAGGCAGCGCTAAGCGCCAGGGTGAAGGAAATCAGCCACACGCCGCCTAGCGGCGCCAAGCCCGCCAAGGGACCATCGAGCTGGCTGTAGCCCGCATAAAGCCAGGGGAAGCCGGTCAGGAACCAGCCCCGGAAGGCCTCTTGCAACAGCCACAGGGCAGCGAAGCACAAGGCATCGGCCAGCGGCGCCTCGTTGCGCCGCAGCCAGCGCGCCCACAGCCACGTGGGCAGTGCGAAGAACCAGGCAAGGGCGGCGAAGAACGCCAGCAGCAGCAGGATCGCCAGCAGCGGCGAAGCGCCGCCGTAGGTGTTCATGCTGACGTAGATCCACCAGGTGCCGGCGCCGTACAGGCCAAAGCCGAAACACCAGCCGCGGCCCATGGCCTGGCGCGGGCTGAGCTCGCGCAGGCCAAGGTAAAGCAGGGCGATGGACAACAGGGCCAGCGGCCAGATGTCGAACGGCGCCAGGGCCAGGAGGGTGGAAGCGCCGGCCGCCATGGCCAGCAGGTTACCGGGCCAGCCGGGGCGGGTGATCCAACGCATGATTGTCCTTAGCGGGTGATCGGTGTCAGGCGCAGCAGGTGAATCCGCCGGCTGTCGGCATTGAGAATGCGGAACTTGTAGGCACCGATCTCGGTGGTTTCGTTGCGCTTGGGCAGGTGCCCGAACGCGCTCATCACCAGGCCGCCCACGGTGTCGAATTCGTCATCGGAGAAGGTGCTGTCGAAGAACTCGTTGAAGTTCTCGATCGGGGTCAGCGCCTTGACCAGGAAGTCGCCGCTGGGCAGCGGCTTGATGTAGCTGTCTTCCTCGACGTCGTGTTCGTCCTCGATGTCACCGACGATCTGTTCGAGCACGTCCTCGATGGTCACCAGGCCTGCCACACCGCCGTATTCGTCGATGACGACGGCCATGTGGTTATGGTTGGCGCGGAACTCGCGCAGCAGCACGTTCAGGCGCTTGGACTCCGGCACGAAGGTGGCCGGGCGCAGCAGGTCCTTGATGTTGAAGCTGTCGCCGTTCTCTTTGAGGATCAGCGGCAGCAGGTCCTTGGCGAGCAGGATGCCCAGCACATCATCGTGGCTTTCGCCGATCACCGGGTAACGCGAGTGCGCGGCGTCGATCACCGCCGGCAGGAACTCGCGAGGCGATTGGCTGGCCTTGATGCTGATCATTTGCGAGCGCGGCACCATGATGTCGCGCACCTGCAGGTCAGCAACCTGGATGGCGCCTTCGACAATGGTCAGCGCTTCGCTGTCGAGCAGCTTGTTCTGATGGGCTTCGCGCAGCAGCTCAAGGAGCTCCTGGCGGTTTTTCGGCTCATGGGCAAAAGCCTGGGTCAGTTTACCCAGCCAGGACTTTTGCCCGTTGCTCGATCGATCTTCGCTCATGGCGGTTCTCGTGATCCTTGCAGTATCAGTGTGTGATGGTTTCGTCTTCATCGTCGGCATACGGGTCAGGGTGACCCAGTTCTGCCAGCAATTCTCGTTCCAGGGCTTCCATTTCCTCGGCTTCGTCATCGTCGATGTGGTCGTAGCCGAGCAAGTGCAGGCAGCCGTGGATGACCAGGTGCGCCCAGTGGGCCTCCAGGGTTTTGCCCTGTTCGGCGGCCTCGCGCTCGACCACCGCCACGCAGATCACCAAGTCGCCCAGGAGGGGGATGTCGAGCAGGTCATCAGGCACGTCGGCCGGGAACGACAGCACATTGGTCGCGTAGTCCTTGTGCCGGTAGGTGTGGTTCAGCTCGCGGCCTTCGGCTTCGTCGACCAGGCGGATGGTCATTTCCGAGTCGGCGCTGCGCTGGCGCAGGGCCAACTCGCACCAGCGGCGGAAGGCAGCATCGTCAGGGGCGGCGGCGTCCGTGGCCCGTTGCAAGTCAAGTTCAAGCATCTTTGCCGGGTGCCTCTGGCTTGGCCTGACGGCCTTCAAAGCGGTCATAGGCCTCGACGATGCGTTGCACCAGTGGGTGACGAACCACATCTTTGGGTTGGAAATGGGTAAAGCTGATACCCGGAACGTCCCGGAGCACCTCGATCACGTGCGCCAGGCCCGACTTCGTGCCACGGGGCAGGTCGACCTGGGTGATGTCACCGGTGATCACCGCCGTCGAGCCGAAGCCGATGCGGGTGAGGAACATCTTCATCTGCTCGAGCGTGGTGTTCTGGCTTTCGTCGAGGATGATGAAGCTGTTGTTCAGGGTACGGCCACGCATGTAGGCCAGCGGGGCGATCTCGATCACCTGGCGCTCGATCAGCTTGGCCACGTGTTCGAAACCCAGCATTTCGTACAGGGCGTCGTACAGCGGGCGCAGGTACGGGTCGATCTTCTGTGCCAGGTCACCGGGCAGGAAGCCGAGCTTTTCGCCCGCTTCGACTGCCGGGCGTACCAGCAGGATGCGGCGCACTTGCTCGCGCTCCAGGGCATCTACGGCACAGGCCACGGCCAGGTACGTCTTGCCGGTACCGGCCGGGCCGATGCCGAAGTTGATGTCGTTGGCCAGGATTTCCTTGACGTACCGCTGCTGGTTGACACCGCGCGGGCGAATGTTGCCCTTGCGCGTGCGCAACGAGACGCTGACCTCGTTGACCGCCGGGTTGTCGATGTTCTCGACGGTCGACTCCTGCAGGTACAGGTGGACCGTTTCTGGCGACAAGTCGGTGGCCTTGGCCTCGCGGTAGAGGCGGCGCAGCAGTTGCTCGGCAGCGGAGGTGGTCTTGGGTTCGCCGATCAGTTCGAACTGATTGCCGCGGTTGCGGATCTCGATGGCCAGGCGTTGCTCGATGAGGCGCAGGTGCTCGTCGAACTGGCCGCACAAGTTGGCGAAACGGTGGGCCTCGAAAGGTTCGAGGATGAAACGATGAGGTTCTATGGGTGCGTTCAAGGTCGTTTTTAGCCGCCCGACGGCAATGGGTGTGAGCTCAAGAATAACCCTTGAATGGCAGTGGCGAAAGCACTGAAACGTTCAACGGTATGTAGGGCCTGTTCTGTCCTATTCGCGGGTGAACCCGCTCCTACAGGTACTGCGCAGGTTTCAAGGCCGGTGGAGAGCCTGTGGGAGCGGGTTTACCCGCGAATAGGCCGGCACTGCTATGATGCGCACCTTTTCTTACGCATGTGTTATCCCGCCAACCATGAGCAAACGCGAACCCGCCATCTATAAAGTGATCTTCCTCAACCAGGGGCAGGTCTTCGAGATGTATGCCAAGCAGATCTACCAGAGCGACCTGTGGGGCTTCCTGGAAATCGAGGAGTTCGTCTTCGGCGAGCGCACCCAGGTGGTGGTCGACCCCAGCGAAGAGAAGCTCAAGAGCCAGTTCGAGGGCGTGATCCGCAGCTTCGTGCCGATGCATTCGATCGTGCGCATCGACGAGGTCGAGCGCTTGGGCACGGCGAAGATCAGCGAGGCCAAGGGCGGCGGCAATGTAATGCCATTCCCCATGCCGATGCCAGAGAAGTAGGGCGTTTCAGGGAAGTGGCGAGAACGGCGAGCGCCCTTCGGCGTTCTGCAGTTCAAGCAGGTACTTGCGGAAGATCTGGCCGAGCACCTGGGTCGCGTGTTCCAGCTCGTCGCGGGGCATCTGCTCGGTCACTTCGTCGGCCATGTCCAGCGCATCTTCGGCGCCGTTGACCGCGGCCATCTTCAGCAGAATGTAGGCCTGCACGTTATTGGCCTTGACCCCTTCGCCGCGGAAGAACATGGCGCCAAGCCGGTATTGGGCCTGGGCGTGGCCTTGCAACGAGGCCTGCTGAAACCAGTTCAGGGCCTTGTTCAGGTCTTTGGGCGTCTGGGTGTAGTAGTACTCGCCCAGTTCGAACTGCGCCTGGGCATCCCCCGTCGTCGCCGTCTGCTCGCAGGCCTTGAGGGCATTGGCGAGGTCTTCTGGCTGAACATTCAGGGTGCAGCGGCTCGTCGCTGGAATCAGCAATGAGTTACCACCCTCCGCCAGGGCCAGCAGGGGCTGAAGAAGCAACAGGCAGCCCAGGGTCAGGGCGCGGCCGGTGCGGTTCATGGGGATCGACTTACCTCTGCAAAGCTGCGGCCAATGTCTCTGGTGGCACATTATGGGATAAGCAGCGCCAACCTTACAAAGTTTTACGCGAAATTCTGTCGGGTTGGGGAAGTCAGCTGATTGTGTAGGAGCGGCCTTACGTCGCGAAAGGGCTGTAAGGGCGCTCCTACAGGGGCAAATGTGGCGGTTTACTTCAGTGCAGCAAAGGCCTTTTCAGCCGCATCCAGGGTGATCTGCAGCTCCTTGTCGCCATGGGCGATGGAGGTGAAGCCCGCCTCGAACGCGCTTGGCGCCAGGTACACGCCACCGTCGAGCATCAGGTGGAAGAAGCGCTTGAAGCGATCCGCATCGCTGGCCATCACGTCGTCGAAGGTGACGATGTCATCGGCGCCACTGAAGTACAGGCCGAACATGGCACCCGCCTGCGTGGTGACGAACGGTACGCCAGCGGCATCGGCACGCTGTTGCAGGCCGTCGAGCATGCGGCTGGTGAAATCGGTCAGTTCGGCGTGGAAGCCTGGGCGGCTGATCAGTTTCAGCGTTGTCAGGCCGGCGGCCATGGCCAGCGGGTTGCCCGACAGGGTACCGGCCTGGTAGACCGGGCCCAGCGGGGCGATGCAGCCCATGATCTCGCGCTTGCCGCCGAAGCAGCCGACCGGCATGCCGCCGCCGACGATCTTGCCGAAGGTCGACAGGTCAGGGGTGATGCCATAGTAGCCTTGGGCGCCGCCCAGCGAGACGCGGAAGCCGGTCATCACTTCGTCGAAGATCAACACCACGCCGTGCTTGTCGCACTGCTCGCGCAGGCCTTCGAGGAAGCCCGGGGCTGGCGGTACGCAGTTCATGTTGCCGGCCACCGGCTCGACAATGATGCACGCCACGGTCTGGCCGACGTCAGCCAGGGTTTTTTCGACCGCGGCAATGTCGTTGAACGGCAGGGTCAGGGTGTGTTTGGCGAAGTCCGCCGGCACGCCCGCCGAGCTTGGCACGCCTTGGGTCAGAAGGCCCGAGCCGGCTTTCACCAGCAGGCTGTCGGAGTGGCCGTGGTAGCAGCCTTCGAACTTGATGATGGCGTCGCGGCCGGTGTAGCCACGGGCCAGGCGGATGGCGCTCATTGTGGCTTCGGTACCCGAGCTGACCATGCGGACCATTTCCATCGACGGCACGAGCGAGCAGACCAGGTCGGCCATCTCGGTTTCCATGGCGGTCGGGGCGCCGTAGGACAGGCCGTGTTGCAGCTGGTTGCGCACCGCGTCGAGCACTTCAGGGTGGCCGTGGCCGAGGATCATCGGGCCCCAGGAACCCACGTAGTCGACGTAGCGCTTGTCGTCTTCGTCAACGACATAGGCGCCTTCGGCGTGCTTGAAGAACAACGGCGTGCCGCCAACGCTCTTGAACGCGCGGACGGGCGAGTTGACGCCGCCCGGGATGTGCTTCTGGGCTTGGGCGAACAGGGTTTCGGAACGGGACATGGGATCTTCTCTCGAAATCAGGAAGCGAACAGGGCGTTGAAGGCACGGGCGCGGCGGGTGACTTCCTGCGCGCTATCGGTACCAAACAGGCCGTGGATCACCGCCAGCAGGTCGGCGCCATGGGCGACCAACGGGGCAGCGTTGTCGAGGGTGACGCCGCCGATCACGGCGATCGGCAGCTTGACCTGGGCGCGGGCCTGTTCCAGCAGGTCGAGGCTGGCGGCCGGTGCGCCCGGCTTGGTCACGGAGTTGAAAAAGCGACCGAAGGCCACATAGCTGGCGCCTTCGCTGGCGGCCTGGCGGGCCAGGTCGAGCTGCGCGTGGCAGGTCGAGCCGATGATGGCGTCGCGGCCCAGCAACGCCCGGGCCGGGGTCAGCGGGCCGTCGGTCTGGCCCAGGTGCACGCCGACACCCAGGCGTGCGGCCAGTTCAGCGTCGTCGTTGATGATCAGCTGGGTGTCGTAGCGCTCGCACAGTTGCTTCAAGGCTTCGGCCTCGCGCAGGCGACGCGCAGCGTCGTCACTCTTGTCGCGGTACTGCAACAGTCGCACCCCGCCGTCCAGGGCCGCTTCGACATGGGACAGAAAACGGCCGGCGAGCAGCTGGCTGTCGGTGATTGCGTACAGACCGCGTAGCTTCATCTGAAAGCCTCGTATCAGGAGCAGAAATCCAGGGGCAGGCGGCGCGGCACGTACTGGCCCTTGCCCAGTTGCTCGGCGTCACGCAGGGTGCGCCAGGTGTAGTCCAGGGCACTGCGCACAGCGCTTTGCAGTGCTTCGCCCAGTGCCAGTCGACCGGCCAGGGCGCTGGCCAGGGTGCAACCGGAACCGTGGTAGCTGCCTGGCAGGCGTTGGCAGGTCCAGGTCAGGCGTTGGCCATCGCGGCTGTACAGGCGGTTGTGGATTTCGTCTTCGTCGCCGTGACCCCCGGTAATCAACAGGTGTCTACAGAACGGCAACAGTTTCTCGGCACACTCGTCGGCAGTGCCTTCAGGCAGCTCGGCGAGAATGCGCGCTTCCGGCAGGTTCGGCGTGGCGATGGTCGCCAGCGGCAGCAGGCGTTCGCGCACGGCGTAGCCCACTTCGTCCTTGCCCAGGCGGCCACCGCCACCGGCACGCAGCACCGGGTCGCAGACCAGCGGCAGGTGCGGGTGGGCGGCAAGCAGTTCGGCGACGGTGTCGACCATGTCGATCGAACCGAGCATGCCCAGCTTGACGGCCGCTACCGTGGAGTCAGCCAGCACGGCGTTGGCCTGGGCCAGCACCCACTCACGGTCGAGCACGCGGAAGTCGGAAACATTGACGGTATCCTGGACGGTCAGGGCGGTCACCGCAGGTGCGGCGTGACAGCCTTGGGCGATCAGGGCTTCGATATCTGCCTGCAAGCCGGCGCCGCCACTGGGGTCGTGGCCGGAGAGACAGAGGACAACGGGGCGGGAGCTGTAGGTATTCATGGGCGGCGAGCTTACCACCAAACCCATTTGTGGGGATCGTCCTACAAACGAGTTTTGCTGATCGACTGGTCAGATTCAGGTGTGTTGCTCTGCTGAAAGTATTGATTTAGAGCCTTTTGGCCGCAATTCGGGATGGCCGATTGCCAGGTAGGAAAGCTATGCTAGAGTGCTCGGATAACTCGACAAACGGGTTCTGCCGGATTACGTCGTCTCAAACGGATGGGAGGCAACCGCGACGCGACCGGACAGGCCATGCTGGGGCTGTATGCGCTATTTGCTGATTGTGCTTCTGGGCTTGTTGCCCGTGCTGGCCGTTGCGGTCGACTTCGACGACGCTACCCGCCATCTTCCGCTGGGCGAAACCCTTCAGGTCTTCGAAGACCCTGATGGCAGTACCAGCATTGCCCAAGTCAGTGAGCCCACGTTCGCCAAACACTTTCGGGCCCATCACGAGCCTGTGTTGAACGCTGGTTATTCCACGTCGGTGTTCTGGTTGAAGATCGACCTGCGTTACCTGCCGTCGGCCACTGCCACCCCCCGCCAATGGCTGCTGGAACTGGCCTACCCACCCCTGGATCACCTCGAGTTGTACCTGCCCGACAGCACCGGTACCTACCGCCTGGCCCAGCGCACGGGCGACGCCTTGCCTTACGCCAGCCGGCAGATCCGGCAGAACAACTACCTGTTCGAGTTGCCGCTGCCCCCAGGCCAGGCGACTACCGTCTACTTGCGCTTGCACAGCCAGGGGTCGGTGCAGGCGCCGCTGGCGCTATGGTCGGCCGAGGCCTACATGGAGGACCAGCCCACGCGCCTGTACGTACTGGGCATGATCTACGGCGTGTTGCTGGTAATGCTGGTGTACAACCTGTTCATTTACCTCAGCGTGCGGGATGTCAGCTACCTCTACTACATCCTCTACATCGCCTCGTTCGGTCTTTATCAGGTTTCGGTGAATGGTGCGGGGGTCGCCTACTTCTGGCCGGACAGCCCCTGGTGGGCGAATGCCTCGACGCCCTTGTTCATTGGCGCTGCCGGTTTGTTCGGCTGTCAGTTCGCCCGGCATTTTCTGCAACTGGGCAAGATCAGCCGTGGCTTCGACCGGTTGTTGCAACTGCTGATGCTGGGCGGTGGGTTGGTGATGGTCTTGGCCGTGAGCATGCCGTATGGCATCGCCTTGCGCATGGCCACGGTGCTGGCGTTGCTGTTCACCGTCAGCATCTTTGCCGCTGGCGTGTATGCCTGGTCGCGCGGTTTGCGCGTGGCGCGCTGGTTCATCATCGCCTGGTCGGCGTTTTTGCTGGGCGGACTGGTCAACACCTTGATGGTGCTCGGTTACCTGCCGAACGTGTTCATCACCATGTATGCCAGCCAGTTGGGCTCGGCGCTGGAGGTGGCGCTGCTGTCGCTGGCGCTGGCCGACCGTATCAACAGCCTGCGCGAGCAACAGGCGCAGACCCTGCGTGAAACCGGTCGAACCCTGGAGCAGTTGAACCTGCAACTGGCCAGGAGCAACCGCTTGAAGGACGAGTTCCTGGCCACGGTCACCCATGAACTGCGCACCCCGATGAATGGTGTGATCGGCTCGCTTGAGCTGATGCACACCCTGCCGATGGAGGCCGAAATGGCCCAGTACCATCGCACAGCGGTCACGTCGGCGCAGAGCATGATGGACATGGTCGACGACATCCTCACCCTCTCCGAGCTGCAGGGCGGCCGCTTGCGTGTGCAGGCTGCGCCCTTCAGCCTGCGTAACATGCTGCAAGGCTTGCGCGCCGCGCACGCTGGCCAGGCGCTGGGTAAAGGGTTGTACCTGAGCCTGGACATACCTGCCGATCTGCCAGACGCGCTGCTGTCCGATGCGCAAAAACTGGCCCGTTGCCTGGGTTGCCTGCTGGACAACGGCCTGAAGTTCACCGATCAGGGCGGGGTCATGCTGCAGGTGCGTGGCCAGCGCCTGGGGCCGGACAACCTGGCGCTTACCTTCACGGTCAGTGACAGTGGCATCGGCTTTGATGATCTCGATCAGGCCACGCTTTACCAGCGTTTTTTCCAGGTTGATGGTTCCATGACCCGGCGTTATGGCGGGCTGGGCATCGGCTTGTCGATTTGCAGGCAGATGGGCGAGTTGCTGGGGGCCACGCTGTCGCATGAATCTACGCGCGGGTTGGGGAGCAGGTTCGAGTTGACGATGAAAGTCGCGATATCGCAGGTGCAGTTGCCTCCGCACTCTCAGCAGACGCGTCGCTCCTTCTAGTAGTAGGTGTATCGATAGCGGGCAGGACGCGTTTGGGGCTGACAGGCGCCCGCCACGGGAAGTTTAGCGCCTGGGAAATCGAGCGCCGCCCGCGCGGCGCTCGATCTTATAGGCGCTGAATGTGTAGTGGCGAACACCTATCAGCCCTGATGCATTCTCAAAACTTGCCCCCGCGACCTACAACAACTCCAGCCAAATGCCATCCCGATTAGTCATTTTTGTCACTTTGACTGACCCCCAGGGAGTGCTTCACTGGGACTTTCAGGCCTGCACGGATCCAGGAGCTGCCAATGAACCTGCACCAGTACGCTGAAACCCACGAAGTCACCAACCAGCCGCCGTCTCTCGACGGCGCCAACCTGTACCGCCTTGACCAACCCTTGCAGGAGTGGTCGCGGCGTTTTGGCGCTGGCTGGGCCGAGTCGCGGATCGATGCCTACGGTGCCTTGGCTGGTGGGCCGCTGATGGCTGCGGGCTTCTTGGCCAACGCGCACAAGCCGGAATTCAGCAGCCACGACCGTTATGGCCACCGTATCGACCTGGTCGAGTTCCATCCGGCCTACCACGAGCTGATGCGCACTGCCGTCGAGCACGGTCTGCCTTCTCTGCCATGGGCAGAACCCCGTGCCGGTGCGCATGTGGCGCGCGCGTCGATGACCTACCTGCACAGCCAGGCCGAAGCTGGCACTGGCTGCCCGCTGACCATGACCTTCGCCGCCGTGCCGGCGCTGCGCCTTCAGCCCGAACTGGCCGAGTACTGGCTGCCGAAAATCCTGGCCTGCGAATATGACCCGCGCAACGTCGGGGACCGGCACAAGGCCGGGGTTACCCTGGGCATGGCCATGACCGAAAAGCAGGGCGGCACCGACGTGCGTGCCAACACCACGCGCGCCTACCCGGTCGGTGCGCCGGGCCCTGGCCAGGCGTATGAACTGGTCGGGCACAAGTGGTTTTGCTCGGCGCCGATGTGCGATGCCTTTCTTACCCTGGCCCAGACCGAAAAAGGCCTGAGCTGCTTCCTGTTACCCCGCCATCGCCCGGATGACAACCGCAACCAGTTCTATATCCAGCGCTTGAAAAACAAGCTGGGCAACAGCTCCAATGCGTCCAGTGAAGTCGAGTTTCGGGGCGCCCTGGCGTGGATGGTGGGTGAAGAAGGGCGGGGTGTGCCGAGCATTATCGAGATGGTCGCCATGACCCGTTTCGACTGCATGGTCGGCTCCAGTGCCCTGATGCGCCAGGCCCTCACCCAGGCCGCCCATCATTGCGCGTTCCGTAAGGTCGGCGGCCGGGTATTGAACGAGCAGCCGCTGATGCAGAACGTGCTGGCCGACCTGGCGCTGGAGAGCGAGGCGGCGCTGGCCCTGAGCCTGCGCATGGGGCAGGCCCTGGAGCAGCTCGATGACCCGCAGCAGGCGCATTTTGCCCGGCTTGTCACAGCAGTGGGCAAGTACTGGATCTGCAAGCGTGCCCCGGCAATGATCAACGAGGCCGCCGAATGCCTGGGCGGGGCCGGGTATGTCGAAGACAGCATCCTGCCGCGGTTATACCGCGAAGCACCGGTCAACTCGACCTGGGAAGGCTCGGGCAATGTGCAGTGCCTGGATGTGTTGCGGGCGCTGTCCAAGGAGCCGGGGGTGCTGGACGCGCTGTTCGCCGAGCTGGGTGATGGCCATGGCGACCCACGGCTGGCTGCGCACATTGGCAACCTCAAGGGGGCGTTCGCCGACACCACCGACATCCAGTACCGCGCCCGTCAGCTGACCGAGGACATTGCACTGGCGCTGCAGGCCAAGTTGCTGCTGGAGGCGGGTAATGCGGTGGTCAGCGATGCGTTCATCGGCAGCCGCCTGGCCGGTGGTGGTCGGGCCTATGGCGCGCTGCCGCGGGGTGTAGATGTTCAGGCGCTGGTGGCAAGGGCCACGCCGGTCTGGCAAGACTGATCAATGGGGGTGTATTTACCCACGAAGGCAGGCAAGATGGTCCACATGCATGTCCAGACAGGAAGCACAGTGTGAGCCACGCTTTTGTAGTCGTTGATACCCCAGAACAGGCCGTCGACCGTCTGGCGGCCCTGCATGAACAGGCCACCGGTGCCCTCAGCCAAGCCCTCAAGCGCTACCTCAAGGACCGAACCGAGCCCGATGCCGACGAGCGCGGGCTGTTCCGTTATCCCGCGCTGCGCCTGACCTATTACAGCCAGGGTGAGGTCGCGGCCACCACGCGTGCCTACGCCAAGGTCCAGGTCGCCGGCACCTACAGCGTCACCGTCACCCAGCCAGCCGCGTTCCGTGGCTATCTGCTCGAGCAACTGCGCCCGCTCATGCACGACTACACCGTGACGGTGGAAGTGGGGGTGAGCGAGCAGAACATCCCGTACCCCTACGTGGTCGACCAGGGCGACGAGCTGGCCGGCAGCGGCATCACCGCCGCCCAGCTGGCGCGGGTGTTCCCCAGCACCGACCTGTCGGCAGCCACCGACAATATCGCCGATGGCCTGTACGACTGGGACAGCACCGAAACCCTGCCGCTGGCGCTGTTCGATGCCGCGCGTGTCGACTTCTCGCTGCGTCGCCTGGTGCACTACACCGGCAGCGACTGGCGGCATGTACAGCCGTGGATTTTGCTGACCAACTACCACCGCTATGTCGACCAGTTCATCAGCCATGGCCTTGAGCAACTGCGTGACGACCCGCGTTTCGTACGCATGGTGCTGCCGGGCAACGTGGTGATCGAAAAAGGCATGGACCATGGCGAAACCCAGGCCCTGGTGGCCAGCGTGGTCTGGCACCGTTACCAGATGCCGGCCTACCACCTGATCGCCGCCGACGGCGACGGCGTGACCTTGGTCAACATCGGCGTCGGCCCTTCCAATGCCAAGAACATCACCGACCACCTGGCCGTGCTGCGCCCGCACTGCTGGCTGATGATCGGCCATTGCGGCGGCCTGCGTCAGTCGCAGACCATCGGTGACTATGTGCTGGCGCACGCGTACATGCGGCGCGACGGCATTCTTGACCGTGTGGTGCCGCCAAACATTCCGATCCCGGCCCTGGCCGAGGTGCAGATGGCCTTGCAGGAGGCAGCAGCACAAGTAACCGGTGAGCGCGGCGAACAGCTGAAAAAGCGCCTGCGCACCGGCACTGTGTTGACCTACGACGACCGTAACTGGGAACTGCGCTGGGCCCAGGAGCGGCCATTGATCAACCTGTCACGTGCGGTGGCGGTGGACATGGAGAGTGGCACCATTGCCGCCCAAGGCTACCGGTTGCGGGTGCCGTACGGCACGTTGCTGTGTGTCTCCGACAAGCCGCTGCACAGCGAGATCAAGCTGCCAGGCTCGGCCAACGCGTTCTACAACCGGGCGGTCAGCCAGCATTTGAAGATCGGCATTGCCGCCCTCGACCTGCTACGTACCGAGCTCAATTCGTTGCACTCGCGTAAACTGCGCAGCTTCGATGAGCCGCCGTTCCGCTGAGGATCCATGCCCCTGCCACCCCGTTCCAAGCCGCGCCGCCCTCAGGCGCGGCCTGCCGACCCGCGTCGCCAGCCCAAGGCGCCGCCGGCCGAGCCGCGTTTGATCCTGTTCAACAAGCCGTTCGACGTGCTGACCCAGTTCAGCGATGGTGAAGGGCGCGCGACCCTCAAGGACTTCATCGACATCCCGGGCGTCTACCCGGCCGGGCGGCTGGACCGCGACAGTGAAGGCCTGCTGCTGCTGACCAACCATGGCGGCCTGCAGGCGCGCATCGCCGACCCCAAGCACAAGCTGGCCAAGACCTACTGGGTACAAGTGGAAGGTGAACCGAGCGACGAGCAGTTGCAACGCCTGCGCGAGGGGGTGATGCTCAATGACGGCCCGACCTTGCCGGCCGAGGCCCGCCGCCTGGATGAACCTGAACTGTGGCCGCGCAACCCGCCGGTACGTTTTCGCAAGAGCGTGCCGACCCATTGGCTGGAGCTGGTGATTCGCGAAGGCCGCAACCGCCAGGTGCGGCGGATGACGGCGGCGGTGGGGTTGCCTACCTTGCGCCTGGTGCGGGTGCGGATTGGCGACTGGACGTTGGACGGGTTGGACCAAGGCTGTTGGCGCGAAGTGCCAGCCAAGCTACCTCGGTAGGAGCAGCCTTGTGCTGCGAAAGGGCCGGTATGTTTGACCCAGAACTTGGCGAGCGACGGGGCCCCTTCGCAGCACAAGGCTGCGCCTACACACCCTCCAGAAACGCCACCACCACGCTCTTGATGATAAAGGCCAGAACCCCAAGCCCCAGCACGAAGAACAGGATCAGGGTGCCGAACCGCCCGGCCTTGGACTTTTTCGCCAGGTCCCAGACGATAAAGCCCATGAAACCGATCAACACGGTGACGAGGATGATCATCATCCATTCTTCGAATACGGCGGGATCCATCAGTGTTCTCCAGGCAGGCTGAGCGCTCGATCATACGCCGGGCGATTAAGTATTCAACGCAGATGGGTCAATGGAAGCTCGGTACTGGCCAGTACCTGGTTCAGCACGAAGCTCGAACGCACGCTGGTGACGCCTTCGATGCGGGTCAGGCTGCCGAGTAGCAATTTTTGATAGTGGTCCATGTCCGGTACCACCACCTTGAGCTGGTAGTCGGCGTCCATACCGGTGACCAGGCTGCATTCAAGCACCTGGGGCAAGTTGCGGATGGCGGCCTCGAAGGTCTCGAAGCGCTCTGGGGTGTGGCGGTCCATGCCGATCAGTACATAGGCGGTCAGGCTCAACCCCAGCTTCTTGCGATCGAGCAGGGCAACCTGGCGCGAGATGTAGCCGTCGTCCTCAAGTTGTTTGACCCGACGCGAGCACGGCGAAGGCGACAAGCCGATGCGTTCGGCCAGCTCCTGGTTGGAAATGCGCGCATCGCGCTGCAGTTCGGCGAGGATGCTCAGGTCGTAGCGGTCAAGTTTGCTCATGGAATATGCCTTTTCTGTTCAGATTGCGGTGAATTATCAATCTAAGGTGAAAAATTGCGCAAGTGCTATTTATCTGAGCAATCTTCGCAATCCTCTGTCGCCCTCTGCCCGGTATCTTTATCCACAGAATCACTGCCCGGACATCAGTCCACGGCGACGCGCTCTAAGCGAGCGGTCGCGGCCCAGCCATCCAACAGGATCCGCCAGGCCCCCGGGCTACACACCGTCCAGAAGACGGCGTGAGGTGAGCCGGCGCCACAAGTGCCGAGCACGGACGACAATTCCCAAAGGGAGGCCCAACGGCCTCCCTTTTTTCATGTCCGCGATTTTAAGTTGCCGGTGTGGCCGGCGCGGTAGACTGGCAGCGGCTGCAGTCATTTTGATCGAGAGGGGCACCATGAAGTCGCGCATCTGGCAGTGGGCAGGTGTTGGTTTGGTTACGTTGAGCATCAGCCTTGGCGCTGTGGCGCAGGGGCCTGATGAGGGGCATGGCGGGGGCCATGGCGGCAACGGGCCACAGGACCCGAACGGCGCCGCCGCAGGCCGCTCCCCGCTCAACTCGCGCGACGAAGTACGCCAGACGCAGCCACCGCGCCAGGGCTATTATCAGGACATCCCCCGGCACAATGGCGATAACCGCTATTGGCAAGCCGGTGGGCCGGGGCAGCGGCCGGGCGGTGACTGGCAGGGGCGCCCGGACGGCCATGGCAATGGCTGGGGGCCAGGGCCGCAGTATCGCCCAGGGCAGACCATCGACCGCTTCCCGGATCGCTACTGGAAGGTGCCTTACCGCGGGCACGACTACTTCTATTCGGGCGGCTATTGGTATCGACCGCACGGCGGCAGTTACATCGTCGTGGCACCGCCTTATGGTGCGCGGGTGGAGTACCTGCCGGCGTATGCCCGTGAGGTGTGGCTGGGTGGGGCGCTGTTCTTCCTGGTGGCCGATACCTATTACCAGTACCTGGCGGACAGCCGCGAGTATGTGGTGGTCAATCCGCCGATGGCTGCACCCGCGCCTGCGCCAATGGCTCCGGCAGGGGGTGGCTATGATGTGGTGGCTTATCCGATGTATGGCCAGGGGCAGGAGCAGCAGGAACAGGACCGCTACCAGTGCCACCGTTGGGCGGTGAGCCAGTCAGGCTTTGACCCGGCGACGGCAGCCTATGCACCCCCTTTGAATGTGACCGATACCTACCGGCGTGCGCTGGGCGCCTGTTTCAGCGGGCGGGGTTACAGCATCAACTGAGCCTGAAGCGGCCTTTGTAGGAGCGGCCTTGCGTCGCGAAAGGGCCGCACCGCGGCCCCAGCGATTTCTGCCGCGTCGCAAACCTGGGGCCGCTACGCGCCCCTTTCGCGACGCAAGGCCGCTCCTACACCGGGTCCGCATGCACCATCACATCCGCCTGTGGATAACGCTGGCGAATCACCTCCGATGCCGCCACGCACAGACTGTGCGCCTCATGCAGCGCCAGCTCGCCCGGCAACTCCAGGTGCAACTGCACGAACCACTGGTTGCCCGAGACCCGTGTACGCACATCATGCACCCCCTTCACGCCAGGGATGGCCAGCACCAAGGCGGACATCTCCTCGCCCACATCGCCCGGCAGCTCCTTGTCCATCAGGATGGCGGTGCTCTCCCGCGCGATCTGCAGCGCACTCCAGAGAATGTAGAAGGCAATGCCCAGGCCGAATAAAGCATCCAGTTGCGACCAGCCAAATTGAGTCAGCAGCAACGCCAGCAAGATGCTGCCGTTCAGCAGCAGGTCTGAGCGGTAGTGCAGGGAGTCGGCGCGCACCGCAGTGGAACCGGTCAGGCGTATGACCTTGTGCTGCAACGCCAGCAAGGCAACGGTCAGGGCCAGTGAAAGCAGCATGACCGCGATGCCGACGCCCGTGTCACCCAAGGGTTGTGGGGTTTGCAGGCGTTCGACTGCCTGCACCCCGATCAGCACCGCACTGACCCCGATGAACAGCGCCTGGGCCATACCCGCCAAGGCCTCGGCCTTGCCGTGGCCAAAGCGATGGTTATCATCGGCCGGGCGCAGGGCGTAATGCACGGCGAGCAAGTTGAGGAACGAGGCGACGGCGTCCAGTGCCGAATCGGTCAACCCGGCCAACAGGCTGACCGAGCCGCTCAGCCACCAGGCCAGCGCCTTGCTCACGACCAGGATGCTGGCCACCGCCAGTGACGCGCGGGTGGCCAGGCGCAGCAGGCGCTGGTGTTCAGCCGGGGTGATCATGCCGGGGCGATGTCCTTGTCTGGGTCAGGCAGCCGGTACCAGCTGGTAGGCGGCCAGTTGCTCGACGCTGCCACGGTGCTGGATCAGCCGTGGGTCGTTCAGCGGCAGGCGCTGGCCCAGTTCGCTTTCAAGAATGGCCTGCAGCTTGAGGTTGTCGACCTTGCCGTCCGGGCTTACCGCTTCGCGCAGTTTCTCTGGGGCGACCTGGGCTGTGCGGCCACCCGGGTAGTAGATGGCGCCGGTGGCAAAGTCGATGCCGAAGGCGATCAGCCCGGGGATCACGTAGAAGAGAATGCCGATGGCATCCATGGCGGCGACCACGGGGTCGATCTTGCCGTCGATCTGGCCGCGGCGGTCTGGGTAGAACAGCGTGCCGCAGGCCGTCAGCTGGGTCAGCAAGGTGACGATGAGGGCGCCGCCGATGACACGGGATGGGATACGCATGTAAATCTCCGAAAAGGTATTCAGCAGGGCAAGCGAAGCGCCAGCACCTGATGCTAAGACCATGATAGAGCAGGCTGGGTTCGCCGTTATACTCGCCCGACTGTTCGAGGACCACCATGATTTCATTACCGATCGATACTGTTTTGCCCGCCTTGCGCCAGGCCCTGGAAAACCGCGACGAAGCCGTGCTCGAAGCACCGCCCGGCGCCGGCAAGACCACCCGTGTGCCCTTGGCATTGCTGGACGCGCCGTGGCTGGCTGGGCAAACCATCGTGATGCTCGAACCACGCCGCTTGGCCGCCCGCGCGGCGGCCGAAAGGCTGGCCAGCGAGCTGGGTGAAAAGGTCGGGGAGACCGTGGGCTATCGTATTCGCCTGGACAGCAAGGTCGGGCCGAAGACCCGCATCGAGGTGGTCACCGAGGGTATCCTCACCCGCCGCTTGCAGGCAGACCCTGCGCTGGATGGCGTGGGGCTGTTGATCTTCGACGAGTTCCACGAACGCAGCCTGGACGCTGACCTGGCCCTGGCCTTGAGCCTCAATGGGCGTGAACTGCTACGTGACGAACCGCCCCTGAAAATCTTGCTGATGTCGGCGACGCTGGAGGGCGAGCGGCTGTCGCGGCTGCTCGACGATGCGCCGGTGGTCAGCAGCGAAGGCCGCATGTACCCGGTGGATATCCGCTGGGGTCGGCCGTTCCAGCCGGGCGAGTTCATCGAGCCGCGGGTCGTCGAGTGTGTGCTCCATGCGCTGGCGGACCAGGCCGGCAGCGTGCTGGTGTTCCTGCCTGGCCAGGCCGAAATCCGCCGCGTTCATCAGAGCCTTCAGGACATGCTGGGCGAACGTTCCGACATCCTGCTTTGCCCATTGCACGGCGAGCTCGACCTCAATGCCCAGCGTGCGGCGATCGACCCAGCCCCTGCCGGCAAGCGCAAAGTGGTGCTGGCCACCAACATCGCCGAAACCAGCCTGACCATCGACGGCGTGCGCGTAGTGGTTGATGCCGGCTTGGCACGGGTGCCGCGCTTCGACCCCGGCAGCGGCATGACGCGGCTCGACACCCAGCGTATCTCTCGCGCCAGCGCCACCCAGCGCGCCGGCCGGGCTGGCCGCCTGGAGCCGGGGGTTTGCTACCGGTTGTGGTCCGAGGCCCAGCATGACCAGTTGGCTGCGCATGGCAGCGCAGAAATCCTCCAGGCCGACCTCGCCGGCCTGGCCTTGCAACTGGCCCGGTGGGGCGTCACGCCTGATCAACTGCGCTGGCTGGACCAGCCGCCCGCGGCGGCGTTCTCCCAGGCCCAGGACCTGTTGGCACGGCTCAGTGCCTTCAAGGCGGGCAGCCGCGACAACCTCAGCGAGCACGGCCAGGCCATGGCCGAACTGCCGGCCCACCCACGTCTCGCCCATTTGCTGCTGCGCGGGCAGGGTCTGGGCTTGGCGGCCATGGCCTGTGATGTCGCGGCCTTGTTGGGTGAGCGTGATATCCAGCGCGGGGGTGGCGCCGACCTGCACAGCCGGCTGGCGCTGATCAGCGGTGAAAGCAAAACAGCCCGAGGCGGGCAGGGCGGCGTGCAGCGTGCGCGGCAGCTGGCCCGCCAGTACCGGGGGCTGCTGCGTGGCAAGGCGGGTGCCGGGGTTGCCGACCCTGATCATCCACGCTGGTTGGGCGCACTGTTGGCGCTGGCCTACCCAGACCGGGTTGCCCAGCAGCGCCGCGAGGGCGGTGCCGAGTATCGCCTGGCCAATGGCCGCGCGGCCCTTTTCGCCGAGGTCGATGCGTTGATGAAATGCCCCTGGCTGGTGGTTGCCGACCTGGGCAGCCGCCAAGGCCAGCGGGAAGAACGCATTTACCTGGCTGCCGAGTTCGACCCTGCACTGCTGGACGACGTGCTGGCCGAGCAGGTCGAGCGTATTGATATCCTCGACTGGGACGACCGCGAGCAGGTGCTGCGCGCCGAGCGCCAGACCAAGGTCGGCGAGCTGGTGCTCAGCCGCGAGCCGTTGCCTGGCCTGGACGACGACGCCCGCGCCAGGGCCCTGCTCGGCCTGGTACGGCGTAAAGGCTTGAACCTGCTGACCTGGACACCCGAGTTGCGCCAGTGGCAGGCGCGGGTGGCGTTGTTACGTCAGCTGGACCTGGACAATGCCGGGCAAAGTGAATGGCCAGATTTGAGCGACGAAGCCCTGCTGGCGACACTGGAAGGCTGGCTGCAACCCTACCTGGGCAAGGTGTCCCGCTTGAGTCATTTTGCCGCGTTGGACCTGTCGTCGATGTTGCGCAACCTGTTGCCATGGCCTTTGCCGCAGCGCCTCGACGAATGGGCGCCGGCGCACCTGGCCGTGCCGTCCGGCTCGCACATACGGCTGGACTACAGTGAAAACCCGCCCATCCTCGCCGTGCGCCTGCAGGAGCTATTTGGCCTGGCAGACACGCCACGCATCGCCCAAGGGCGACAGCAGGTCAAGTTGCACCTGCTGTCGCCAGCACGCCGGCCCGTTCAAGTGACCCAGGACCTGGCCAACTTCTGGCGCACGACCTATGCCGAGGTGAAGAAGGACCTCAAGGGCCGTTATCCCAAGCACTATTGGCCGGATGACCCGCTGGTGGCCGAGGCCACGGCGCGGGCCAAACCGCGGGGTACCTGACCTACTGCCTTCAACCGGTCTGCTTGAGCAGTAAGGTGGCGACCACGCCTTCCTCTACGTTGAGAAATGCAATCCGGTCCCCGTTGTAATGCGGATCATTGTGCAGGGCGCCAACCCGGTGGCCCCTGTGGTCACGTAGATAGCAAACAAGGCCTTCCTCGGTCATGTGCAAGGGTTCGATTTTCCAGAAGTCGGTCACCTCGGCGTTCCAGTAGAAGCCGAGGTAGCCGTTGCGGCTAACGCCCAGTTTCTTGGTGCGCGGATACCATGGAATGCAGAGGTGATAATGCAGTCGATCCTCGGTCTGGGAGTCGAAATGGAAGTCCACAGTTGGCGAATCTTCTCGTCCTCCAACTTGCAGCCAGTCCTCTTCGGGTGTGCCCCAGGTGGGATTGTCGCTGCTGCGGCTCAACCGCAGCGGAATATTACGGCCGCCCGACCGCATGTACAATTTGCCGCGAAACGACTTGGCGTGGCTCGCCTGGATGTCTTCGTCCATGGTGCTTTCTCGTGTTCAATTGAGGAAGCACGCACGTTAGACAGGCATGGCAGACAGGGGCAGCGTGAACCTTTTCACGGCTGTTCTGCGCTACCCGAAGCGATGCGGAGAAACAGACTGAAAGTTCTGCCTGTCGCTTAGGTGCGAACCCGCGTGAGGCGGAAAATGGATTCTTTACCCTCAAGCACTCTCAGGTAAGAAAAGTTAGGTGCGGTCACTTTGGGATTGTGGTGGAGCCTAACCGAATGGCCTTGATGGTCGCGCCAACGGCATATCAAGCTGTCGTCGCTCCAATGCAGCGGTTCAAGCTTGAAGGGGTCGGACACGCTGGCGTATTGGTACAGCCCCAGGTAACCATTGCGGCTGATCCCCATCGTCTTGTCGTGGTCCGCCCCACTGCCGGTGATCATGAAGTGCAGGCGATTCGACGTTTTCGAGTGAAACAGAAAACGAAAGACGCTGGCAGGCTGCTGATGGCCAGCAATCACCCAATCACTTTGGCCGCTTATCACCTTCTGGTCGGCGTCTTTGAACAGGCTGAGGTAGACGGATTTTAACGTCTCTTGCGCAACGTTTTCGAGCGGGGTTGCCGAGTCGAGTACCTGGAACGTGCCGAGGAAAATCTCGGCCTGTTCTGCCCAGTGGGTGTTAGCCGTGGTAGTGGACATGGAGGCTCCGTGTTGGAAGGTCGGGAGCCACCACGGTCACTGATGTTCGACAATGCTGGCAGCCTGCAGGTTTTCCACGGAGCCCGCTTTGTGCGAGGTGCCTGGCATCAGGCGCCGGCATCAGCCTCCAGCAGCGTGAACAGGCGGTACAGCACCACGGTGCTGAACAGCTGCAAGAAGCCGCTGAGGCTGTCCATGGCCAGTTCCATGCCGGGGGACGGCGCTGGGAAGGCCATCAGCAGCAGCCCGTCGATCAGCCAGATCGGCGCCAGCACCGCCAGCACGCAAATCATGATGCGCAGGAAGTTGCCGGTGGTCATCCGTGCACTTTCGCGCATCGACTGCACCACCGGCAGGCCCCGCAGTACCAGCAGGTACTCGGCGAACACCAGGTTGATCATGATCCACACGCCCGGGAAGATGAACAACGCCAGGCCGGCCATGATCAGCAGGGAGCTGATGAGAATCAGCAGGGCCAGCTGCGGCCACAGTTGCACGGCCCGGGCAAACAGGTCGCGCTTGGCGATTTCCTGGCCATTGCTGCGGGTGTCTAGGTAAAGGATCAGCGCCGCGCTGTACAGCGGGTACAACAGCAAGCTGACCAGCATGCCGTAGGCCGGCGACGCCTGGTCGCCCATTTGCCGGTACAGCAGCTGGGTGAGCAAGGCTTCTAGCACCACCAGCGGCAGGCACAGCGGGAGGATGTTCGGCAGGTGGCGGCGGAAGAAGTACAGGGAGTCGCGCAGAACGCTCAGCGGATTCATCGGTCAACATCGCATGGCAGTAAAAGCAGGGGTGTACTTTAGCCCAAAGCAGGCGTGTAGCTGTCACTTGCTGAAAAAAGTTTCACCGCCGAGGTGATTGAATCCAGTGCCTGAACGCCCCATCTTTGACGCTGTCCGTTGTCCCGCTTCCCCATGAGGTAGCTTCATGAACACTGAAGAACAAACCCTGATCGATAGCCTGTTCGGCCGCATCAAGCAGGCGGAAGACCCGAGCCAGCCGCGTGACGCGCAGGCCCAGGCGTGCATCGAGGCGCATGTGCGCCAGCAGCCGGCAGCGCCTTACTACATGGCCCAGGCGATCCTCGTTCAAGAAGCCGCGATCAAGCGCCTTGACGAGCAGAACAAGCAACTGGAGGCGGAGCTTCAGCAAGCTCGCGCACAGGTCGAAGCCAGCCGCGCCGGTAACAGTAGCCCCACCAGCAACGGTGGCGGTGGTTTTCTGTCGAGCATCTTTGGTTCGGGTGGGCGTAACACGCCACCGGCCGTGCAACCGCAGCGCCCCTCGGCGCCCGTTGCTGGCGGGGGTGGCTGGCGTGAACCGTCGGCGCCGGGCTTTAGCCCGCAGCAACCGCAGCAACAGCAGCAAGCTGGCTTCGGCGCAGCGCCAGCGCGAGGGGGCGCCAGCAGCTTCCTCGGCGGTGCGATGCAGACCGCTGCCGGCGTGGCCGGCGGGGTGTTGCTGGCCCAAGGGATCAGCAGCCTGTTCAACCACAACTCGCAGCCAGAGGAAGTGGTGGAAGTGATCAAGGAAGAGCCGACACCGGCCAGCGACAGCGGCGGCTGGAACGACCAGGGCGGGCAGCAGCAGGTGGCCGACAACGGCGGTTGGGGCAATGACCAGGGTGGTTACGCCGATACCGATTACGGCGGTGGTGACGGCGGGTTCTTCTCCGACGACGATTCCTACGTCTGAAGGGTCTGGCATACTGCTGGCATTTGGGGCTGCACGGCAGCCCCGGTTCCATCAGACCATGAGGTTCCCGTGAAAAAGATCGCGTTGTTCGCCGACGTGCAGAACCTCTACTACACCGTGCGCCAGGCGCATGGCTGCCATTTCAACTACGCCGCGTTGTGGGCCGAGGTCAGCCGTGAAGGGCAGATCGTCGAAGCCGTGGCCTATGCCATCGACCGCGGTGACAGCAAGCAACAGCAATTCCAGCAGATCTTGCGCAACCTCGGGTTCGAGGTACGCCTTAAACCGTACATCCAGCGCAGCGACGGCTCGGCCAAAGGTGACTGGGATGTGGGCATTACCCTGGATGTGATCGACGCCGCCAGCCGCGTGGACCAGGTGGTGTTGGCCTCCGGTGATGGCGACTTCGATTTGTTGCTGGAGCGGGTTATCCAGCGCCATGGTGCCGAAGCGGTGGTGTATGGCGTACCTGGGCTTACGGCGATGTCACTGATCCGTGCGGCTAGCCGTTATGTGCCTATTGAGGGGCGGTTGTTGTTGCGGCATTGAGCGCGGGCGGCGCTCGATCTCAAACACCCCAAAAACCTCAAGCCAAACACCCAGGCCTACCCACAAACTCAACGCACCCCCACCAAGTGTGTCGCTCATTTATTCCGGTTTTGTAACTTAAGTTTACGCAGTGACCTTTCTAAACTAAGTCACCCGTAAACGGATTTCGAGTACTTAGCCATGCCTGCCTCCCGCCGCTTCCCACTCCTGCTCATCGGTGCCTTCATGGCCCTGTACCTGGTCTGGGGGTCCACCTACCTGTTCATTCGCATCGGCGTCGAATCGTGGCCACCGATGCTCATGGCAGGCGTGCGCTTTCTGATCGCCGGGGGCCTGTTGTATGGCTTTCTGCGCTGGCGCGGTGTGCCGGCGCCGACCTGGCCGCAATGGCGGGCCGCAGGGGCAATCGGCTTTCTGTTGCTCAGCTGTGGTAACGGCGGCGTGACCGTGGCCGAACACGCCGGTGTGGCGTCCGGCGTGGCGGCCTTAGCGGTAGCGACGGTGCCGTTGTTCACCCTGCTCTTCGGCCTGCTGTTCGGCCACCGCAACTCGCGGCTCGAATGGGCGGGGATCGGCCTCGGGCTGGCCGGTATCGCACTGCTCAACCTCGGCTCCAACCTGCAGGCAAGCCCGATTGGCGCGGCACTGATTCTGTTCGCGGCAGCGTCGTGGGCATTCGGTTCGGTATGGAGCAAAAGCTTGCCGCTGCCGCAGGGGCCGATGGCCAGTGCCGCCGAAATGCTGGTGGGCGGTGCCGTGTTGCTACTGGGCAGTGTGCTGTCGGGCGAGCGCATGACCCAGATGCCCACCGCTGCCGGTTGGGGCGCGCTGGCCTACCTGGTGTTCTTCGGCTCGATCCTGGCGTTCAGTGCCTACATGTACCTGCTCAAGCATGTGCGCCCGGCGGCTGCGACCAGCTATGCCTACGTCAACCCGGCGGTGGCGGTGCTGTTGGGGATCGTCTTCGCCGGCGAACAGATCGGCGCCGAAGAATGCGTGGCCATGGCGGTGATCATTGGCGCAGTGGTGCTGATCGGCCTGCCTCAGTGGCGCAAGGCACCAGCGCCTGCGCAACCGTTGAAGGGCGAAATCTGCAAGTAGACGGGGGTGTTGCGGTAAACTTGCCGCCTTCGCTGAACCCCCTGACGGTATTGCCATGAATTTCGCCAAACTCGGCCTGATCGAACCCTTGCTGCGTACCCTGCAGCAGCTGGACTACACCACCCCGACCCCGGTCCAGGCCCAGGCCATCCCCGCCGTGCTGGCCGGCCGCGACCTGATGGCTGCGGCCCAGACCGGCACCGGCAAGACCGCAGGCTTTGCCCTGCCGGTGCTGCAGCGCCTGGCGCTGGAAGGTGAGAAGGTTGCCAGCAACTCGATCCGCGCGCTGGTGCTGGTACCGACCCGCGAGCTGGCCGAGCAGGTGCACAACAATGTGCGCGAGTATGCCGAGAACCTGCCGTTGAGCACCTATGCGGTGTACGGCGGGGTGAGCATCAACCCGCAGATGATGCGCCTGCGCCGTGGCGTCGACCTGCTGGTGGCCACCCCGGGCCGCTTGCTCGACCTGTTCCGGCAGAACGCGGTGAAGTTCAACCAAGTGCAGACCCTGGTGCTCGATGAAGCCGACCGCATGCTCGACCTGGGCTTTGCCGAAGAGCTGCAGTCGGTGTACGCCGCGCTGCCGCGCAAGCGCCAGACGTTGCTGTTTTCCGCGACCTTCTCGGACCAGATCCGGGTCCTCGCCGGCCTGGCCCTGAACGACCCGCTGAGCATTGAAGTGAGCCCCCGCAATGCCGCCGCCAACACGGTCAAACAGTGGTTGGTGCCTGTGGACAAAAAGCGCAAGGCCGACCTGTTCTGCCATTTGCTGCGCAAGCAGCGCTGGAGCCAGGTGCTGGTGTTTGCCAAGACCCGCAACGGTGTCGACCAGTTGGTGGAGCGCTTGTTGAGCGAGGGTATCAACGCCGACGGCATCCATGGCGATCGCCCGCAGGCCACGCGCCAACGTGCGCTGGATACCTTCAAGGCCCGTGAGATCCAGGTGTTGGTGGCGACCGATGTTGCCGCGCGTGGGCTGGATATCGACGACCTGCCGCTGGTGGTCAACCTCGACCTGCCGATCGTTGCTGAAGACTATGTGCACCGCATTGGCCGCACTGGCCGCGCCGGCAACAAAGGGGAGGCGATTTCGCTGGTGTGTGCCGACGAAGTGCAGATGCTGGCGTCGATCGAGACGTTGATCCGCCAGACCTTGCCGCGGCATGAAGAGCCGGACTTTATCCCAGAGCACCGCGTGCCGATGACCGATGCCAGTGGCCAGGTGATCAAGAAACCGAAAAAGCCTAAAAAGCCGAAAGAGAACAGCGCGAAGCGTGGTTTGGGGCGCTGGATGGACAGTGCCGAGGCGGCGAGCCCGGCGCCGTCAGTGAAAGCGGTGCGTAAGGTGCCGAGCTTCAATGGTGGGCCGCGTAAGCGTAAGCCTTGATATCGCCGGGGGGCCGTAGATTTAATTGATTTTGCAGGGGCCGTGTGGGAGCGGGCTTGCCCCGCGAACACCTGCGAAGCCGGTGCCATGCACTGCGTGGCCTCATTCGCGGGGCAAGCCCGCTCCCACAAAGTTGGGCGGCAGCTACCTGTCAGGCAGCCCCGCCACCCATTGCGCGGCCGCACGCCCGGCGCGCAGCCCGCTGGCAAAACATGCCGTCAGCAAATACCCCCCGGTCGGCGCCTCCCAGTCCAGCATCTCGCCGGCACAGAACACCCCCGGCAATGCCTTGACCATCAACCCCTCACTCAGCCCCTCGAAACGCACCCCGCCAGCACTGCTGATGGCCTCATCCAGCGGCCGGGTACGCACCAAGGTGATCGGCAACGCCTTGATGGCCCGCGCCAGCGCCTGTGGATCGGCGAACGTGGCCTGATCGGTCAGCTCCCGTAACAATGCCGCCTTGACCCCATCGATGCCCAACTGGCTGTGCAGGTGCTTGGCCATGGAGCGCGAGCCGCGTGGCTTGGCCAATGCCTGGGCGATGTTATCCACAGCCTTGTCCGGCAGCAGGTCGAGCAGCAGCACACCCCGGCCGTCACGCGTGATGGCCTCACGCACCGGCGCCGACCAGGCATACACCAGGCTGCCTTCGACACCTTGCGCAGTGAGGATGAACTCACCTTTACGCGGCAGGCTGCCGGGCACGCTCAGGGCAATGTTCTTCAGCGGTGCGCCGGCAAACTTGTCTTTGAGCAAGGTGCTCCAGCCTTCGACTTCAAACCCACAGTTGCTCGGCTGCAAGGGCGAGATATCCACAGCCCGCTCAGCCAGCAGCGGCTGCCACGCACCGTCCGAACCCAGGCGCGCCCAGCTACCCCCACCCAGTGCGAGCACCACGGCGGCCGCGTGTACCTGGCGTTCACCCTGTGGATAAGCGATCCGCAGGCTGCCATCGTCATGCCAACCCAGCCAGCGATGGCGGGTGTGGATAACTACACCGCTGTCGCGAAGGCGCTTGAGCCAGGCGCGCAGCAAGGGCGCGGCCTTCATGTCGCGCGGGAAGACCCGGCCCGAGGTACCGACGAAGGTTTCGATGCCCAGGCCGTGAATCCACTGGCGCAGCGCGTCGGCATCGAAGCCGTGCAGCAGGCCGTCAATCTCGCCCTGGCGTTCGGCGTAGCGCGCGACAAAGGCCGGGTAGGGCTCGGAATGGGTGATGTTCATGCCGCCGACACCTGCCAGCAGGAACTTGCGGCCGACCGAGGGCATGGCATCGAACACCTCGACCGCCAAGCCCGCCTGGGCCAGCGCTTCGGCGGCCATCAGGCCGGCGGGGCCGCCACCGATGACGGCGACAAGGGGAGGGGTGCAGTGGTGTAGATCGGGCATGGGGGCGGCAGGCTGTGGAAAAGAGCGCGCATTCTAGCGCAGGCCGGTAGGTGGAAGCACTGATCAAAAAATGATCAATACTCTACAGGTGGCGCAGCTTAAGGGCTGCAGCCGCTTTCCAGCAGCTTATCCACAGGCGGTTCCACAGTCATTGTGAACAACCTATGACCCGCGCCGCACTGTGGTGCAGGATACCGTGGCGCCGTGCCAGGGCCACGCGGTCCTTGCTGTAGCCGCCACCGATCACGCCCACCACCGGGATGTCGCGGCCCAGGCACTGGCGCATCACCAACTCATCGCGTGCCGCCAGGCCCTCATCGGTCAGCTGCAGGTAGCCCAGGGCATCGTCCTTGTGCACATCGACGCCGGCGTCGTACAGCACCAGGTCTGGCTGGTAGAGCGGCAACAGGTAGTTGAGGGCGTCATCCACCACCTTGAGGTAGGCCGCGTCGCCCATGCCACGGGGCAGGGGGATGTCCCAGTCGCTCTGGGCCTTGCGGGCCGGGAAGTTCTGTTCACAGTGCAGGGACACGGTGATTGCATCGGGGGTGTCGTGCAGAATTCGCGCGGTGCCGTCGCCCTGGTGCACGTCGCAGTCGAAGATCAGCACCCGGTGCACCCGCCCGGCTTCCAGCAGGTAGCGGCTGATCACGGCCAGGTCGTTGAAGATGCAAAAGCCTGCAGGGTGGTCGTAATGGGCGTGGTGGGTGCCGCCGGCCAAGTGGCAGGCGATGCCATGCTGCAGCGCCAGCTCGGCGCTCAGCAGCGAACCGCCCACGGCACGCACGGTGCGCCGGGCCAGCGCCTCGCTCCAGGGCAGGCCCAGGCGACGCTGGTCCTCGCGGGACAGGTCGCCGCTCATGTAGCGTTCGATGTAGCTTCGGTCGTGGGCCAGGGCAAGGATGTCGTTGGGACAGATTTGCGGGCGCAACAGGTCCTGGTCACGGGTCAGGCCGCTGTCGACCAGGTGGTCGCGCAGCAAGCGAAACTTGTCCATCGGGAAGCGGTGCTCGGCGGGGAATTCCGGGCTGTAGTCATCGTGGTAGATCAGCGGCAACGGCATGGTCGGTTCGCAATCGGGGCCAGTGCTGATCTTGCCAGTTGTGGGGCGCCGTGCAACCGGCTTGTGGCATTAGCGTGTCATTTGCCGGTGCTGGCCAGTACCCGCTGCCAATCCGGCTCGTTCAAGCGCCCGAGAATCCGCGCCTTGCCGTTGCCGTCGACCGACACGAACAGCGCACTGGCATAGCCGCTTTCCCGTTCCCCGCCGACTACACGCTGCTGGCGCTGGAAGTGGTCGATGCAACCGTTGTGGGTCACCAAGACCAGATTGTGACCCGGGCGTTTGCGCGCCAGGGCTTCATCGGCGAACTGGTTGTCGCAGCTCTCCAGCCAGGCAGCGCTCGGCACGGCCTGGCCCAGAATGAAGTGCGCGGTCTGGCGAGTCCGCACTTTAGGGCTGCTCAGCACATCGGCATTGCTTAAACCCAGCGTGTGCAAACCCTGGCCGACGCGGCTGGCCGCCTGGGTGCCGGCCACGGTGATGCCGGTGGGGTCGTCCAGGCAGGGCCCGGGTGCGCTGTCGCAGCGTTCGGCATGGCGGATCATCACGATCACTGCGCCTTCGGCCCAATCCTGCAGCAGGCCGCTGTCACTCAACTGTTGCTCGTTGCCAAGGTCCACGATGTGCGTCCTCGTTGCCAGCCAGGTGGTCAACGCCGCCACGACCATGCACAGGCCCAAAGCGGCACCGAGGGCCTTGCGTGACAAACGTCGCTTGCGCCGGGCGTGGATGGCAGGGTGGCCCAGGGTATTGCTCGATAGCATGCGTGACTCCGATGGCATGGCCGCGCCGGGTGTGGTCGTGGCTGGCGACATTCTGGTGAGCGGCCTGTCGGGTAGCGGTGAAGGCGTTGTGAAAATTGCATTCAGGCGCCGCCGCTTGAGTGAAACCGTCGCCCGCGCCTACGCTGTAAACTGCAAGACAGCAAAACCGGAGCACGCCCAATGACCCCGATTCTTCACCTGGAAAGCGCACGGCTGGTGCTGCGGCAATGGCACGACGATGACCTGCGCGAGTTCGCCGCGCTGTGCGCCGACCCGCACGTGATGCAGTATTTTCCGGCACCCCTGACGCGCCTGGAGGCGGCTGCGCTGATTGGTCGAATCCGTGGTCATTTCAATGAGCATGGGTTTGGCCTGTGGGCGCTGGAGCGCAAAGACAGCGGCGCCTTCATCGGCATGACCGGGCTGCTGAACGTCAGCTTCGATGCCGATTTTGCGCCCGCGGTAGAAATCGGCTGGCGCCTGGCGCGTCGCCACTGGGGCTTGGGGTTTGCCAGTGAAGCGGCCTGGACCTGCCTGCGTTGTGCCTTCGCCCAATTGCGCCTGGACGAGGTGGTGTCGTTCACTAGTGAGAGCAACTTGCCCTCGCAGAAAGTGATGCAGGCCATCGGCATGCAGCAGGACCCGAGCGGCAGTTTCGAACACCCGCGCCTGCCTGTCGGCCACCCGTTGCGCCCTCATGTGCTGTACCGCATCGACCGCGCACACTGGGAACAGACCCTGCGCGGCTGAATGGATGGGCATGCGCGGTGCGAATGACAAACCCTGTATCATTCGCCTTCATGAAAGCGCTGTAGAGCCGTGTTGCCTTGCTAGGAGAACCCCCGATGAGTCATGTGTTGGACGACCTGGTCGACCTGTTGAGCCTCGAGTCCATCGAGGAGAACCTGTTCCGTGGACGCAGCCAGGACCTGGGCTTCCGCCAGTTGTACGGCGGGCAAGTGCTGGGCCAGTCATTGTCGGCGGCGAGCCAGACGGTTGAAGATGCGCGCCATGTGCATTCGCTGCACGGTTACTTTCTGCGCCCTGGCGACGCCAGTTTGCCGGTGGTCTATTCGGTAGACCGCGTGCGTGACGGCGGCAGCTTCAGCACCCGGCGGGTGACGGCGATCCAGAAGGGCCACACCATCTTCACTTGCAGCGCGTCGTTCCAGTACGACGAAGAGGGCTTCGAGCACCAGGCGCAGATGCCTGATGTGGTCGGCCCGGAAAACCTGCCCAGCGAAGTCGAACTGGCCAGTGCCATGGCCGAGCACCTGCCTGAGCGCATCCGCGACAAAGTGCTGTGCGCCAAGCCGATCGAGATCCGCCCGGTGACCGAGCGTGACCCGTTCAACCCCAAGCCCGGCGACCCGGTTAAGTACGCCTGGTTCCGTGCCGACGGCAACCTGCCGGACGTGCCTGCGCTGCACAAGTACCTGCTGGCTTACGCCTCGGACTTCGGCCTGCTGACCACCGCCTTGCTGCCCCATGGCAAATCGGTGTGGCAGCGCGACATGCAGATCGCCAGCCTCGATCATTCGCTGTGGTTCCATGGCAACCTGCGCGCCGACGAGTGGTTGCTGTACGCCACCGACAGCCCGTGGGCCGGCAATGCCCGCGGCTTCTGCCGTGGCAGCATCTTCAACCAGGCCGGGCAACTGGTGGCGTCGTCGAGCCAGGAAGGCCTGATTCGCCATCGCAAGGACTGGGCATGAGCCTGGGCGAGGTACGTAACTGGGTGTTCGACATGGACGGCACCCTGACCGTGGCGGTGCATGACTTTGCGGCGATTCGCGAAGCGCTGGAGATACCGCCTGAAGACGACATACTGACCCACCTGGCGGCCTTGCCGGCGGCGCAAGCGGCGGCCAAGCACGCCTGGCTGCTGGAGCATGAACGCGACTTGGCGCTGGCTTCGACGGCCGCGACGGGGGCGGTGGAGTTGGTGCGCGAACTGGCCGGGCGTGGCTGCCGGCTGGCGATCCTGACCCGCAATGCCCGGGAGTTGGCGCATGTCACCCTGGAGGCCATCGGCCTGGCTGACTGCTTCCCGGTGGAGCATGTGCTTGGCCGTGATGAGGCCGAACCCAAGCCTAGCCCGGATGGCCTGCTGAAGATTGCAGAGGCGTGGGGTGTGGCGCCCAGCGAACTGGTGATGGTGGGTGACTATCGCTTTGACCTGGATTGTGGGCGTGCGGCCGGGGCGCGTACCGTATTGGTCAACTTGCCGGATAACCCGTGGCCGCATCTGGTGGATTGGCATGCGGCGGATTGCCGAGCGTTGCGCGCGATGCTTGGCTGATTTTTTGTATTGGTAGTGCGGGCCTCTTCGCGGGTAAACCCGCTCCCACACGGGAGGAGGCAGCCTGCAGTGGCTATGCTGAACCGCAGTTTTTCCCTGAATGGAGACCCAGCCATGAGCAGCAAGGCCATCTACGTCCAACCTGGCGGCGGCTACGACAAAGTCCAGGTCGGCACCTGCGAGGCGCCTGCGCCACAGGCCGGCGAAATCACTGTGCGTCTGCACGCCAGTTCCCTCAACTACCACGACTTCGCCGTGGTCAGCGGCATGTGGGGGCCGAGCGAGCGGCGTATCCCCATGGCCGACGGTGCCGGCGAAGTCACGGCAGTGGGGCCGGGTGTCAGCGAGTTTCAGGTGGGCGACAACGTCGTCAGCACCTTCTTCCCAGACTGGCTCGACGGCCAGGCCAATGTCGAAGGGTTTGCCCGGGTGCCCGGTGATGGCCTCGACGGCTACGCCCGTGAACAGGTCACTGCCCGCGCCACCGCCTTCACCCTGGCGCCCAAGGGCTACAGCCACGCCGAGGCAGCCACGCTGACCACCGCAGGGCTGACGGCCTGGCGTGCCTTGATGAGCGATGACCACCTCAAGCCCGGCGATACCGTGCTGGTGCAGGGCACGGGCGGGGTGTCGATCTTCGCCTTGCAGTTCGCCAAGCTGGCGGGTGCCACGGTGATCGCGACCTCGTCCAGCGATGCCAAACTCGAGCGCCTCAAGGCCCTCGGCGCCGACCACCTGATCAACTACAAAAGCACCCCGGCCTGGGGTGAGAAGGTGCGTGAGCTGACCCACAACCGCGGGGTCGACCATGTGATCGAAGTGGGCGGGCCGGCGACTCTGGAGCAGTCGATGATTGCCACGCGCATCGGCGGGCATGTGTCGTTGATCGGCATTCTCACCGGGGTAGCGGGGCAGTTGCCGTTGGTCCAGGCCCTGGTGCGGCAGATCCGCCTGCAGGGCGTGCTGGTCGGCAGCCGTGCGCAGCAGCAGGCGATGGTGCGGGCGATCGATGCCAATGGCCTGCGGCCGGTGGTGGACAAGCACTTCGAACTGGAGCAGATCGTCGACGCGTTCCGCTACCAGGAGAGCAATCGGCATTTCGGCAAGATCTGCCTGACCTGGTAATCGCCGATACAGGCTCACTCAGGCAGTAATCTGTCGCGGCTATTGGACAGGTGCAGGCACATCGCCGCCCGTGCCGCATCCGGGTCCTGGCGGCGGATGGCATTGAGTATTGCCTCATGCTCCAGGTTGGCCAGGTACGCATGCCTGGCCAGCTTGGCGCCGGCGCGTTCGGCCAGGGCCATGCGGTTGCGGGGGATCAGGCCACTGCCGAACTGTGCCATCATTTCGCTGAAGTACAGGTTGCCGGTGGCCTCGGCGATCAGCAGGTGAAAGCGCCGGTCGGCCTGGATGCAGCTGTCGCCAGCGGCCGCCAAGTCTTGATAGTCGTCCAGCGCCTGGCGCATGCGTGCCACGTGCCTGTCGTCGCGGCGCACTGCGGCAAGGGCGGCGGCCTGGCCTTCCAGGCCAATGCGCAGTTCCAGCAGGTCGCGCACGCTGGCGGCGTTTTCGGCGCCAACGCGCAGTCCCGCCTGGGGCTGGCGCTCTATCACGAAGGTACCGATCCCGTGGCGGGGCTCTACCAGCCCTGAGGCCTGCAGCTTCGACAAGGCTTCGCGCACCACGGTGCGGCTGACCCCATGTTCACGCACCAGGGTGTTTTCCGAGGGCAGCTTGTCGCCTGGCTTGAAGGTGCCCAGCAAAATCTGCTGCGTCAGGCTGGAGACCAGGTCGTGGGCGCGGCTGTGGCCGCGCACGCGGGGGTGTGCTGAGTCCATGGTGTGCTCCGTGGTATCGATAGCTTGTACGACAAGTTAAAACACAAAAATATTTTTCGCTGATTTTTGTGATCGAGAAGGCTACCTCGTGCGCGGTTGTTTTTGAGCGTTCGCAGCAAATAGTCATTTTTACAGCTTGTATTTTGTACTTTTGTCGACGTTATCGATCTTGTCGTACAACTGCGCGAGGCCTATGCTCCACCCCACTGTCATGTCAGACAACCCGCATAAAAACAACTAGTGGGAGATCCGCAAGTGAACGACACCCTCGCTCCGTCTGCCGGGAATGAAGGCGACGCTCTGGCCAGTGCCGTGGCCAAGGTCAAGCGCCACGTCCTGCCGCTGTTCGTCATCATGTTCATCGTCAACTACCTCGACCGCGTCAACATCGGCTTCGTCCGCCCGCACCTTGAAAGCGACCTGGGCATCAGTGCTGCTGCCTATGGGTTTGGCGCCGGGCTGTTCTTCATCGGCTACGCATTGTTCGAAGTGCCCTCGAACATGCTCCTGCAGCGTGTCGGCGCTCGGTTGTGGCTGACCCGTATCATGTTCACTTGGGGGCTGGTGGCCACGGCCATGGCCTTTGTCCAGACCGAAACCCAGTTCTATGTGCTGCGGTTTTTGTTGGGCGTCGCCGAGGCCGGGTTCTTCCCTGGGGTGATCTACTACTTCACCCGTTGGCTGCCCGGCGCCGAGCGCGGCAAGGCGATTGCGATTTTTCTCAGCGGCTCGGCACTGGCGTCGCTGATCTCCGGCCCGCTGGCCGGGGCCTTGATGCAAATCCAGGGCCTTGGCCTGCATGGCTGGCAGTGGATGCTGTTCATCGAAGGCATGGCCTCGGTAACGCTGTGCTTCTTCGTGTTCTTCTGGCTCGACTCCAAGCCGCAGGATGCCAAGTGGCTGAGCCAGGCCGAGCAGGATGCGCTGGTGCACACCATCGACCGCGAGCAGCGTGAGCGGGAGGCTGTCGGTAGCGTCAAGACCTCGGCCTGGAGCCTGCTCAAAGACCGCCAGATCGTGCTGTTCTGCCTAATCTACTTCTGCATCCAGCTGACCATTTATGCTGCGACCTTCTGGCTGCCGAGCATCATCAAGCGCATGGGCGACCTCAGCGACCTGCAGGTTGGCTTCTTCAACTCGATCCCCTGGCTGATCTCGATCCTGGCGATGTACGCCTTCGCGTCCGGCTCCGCACGCTGGAAGTTCCAGCAGGCCTGGGTAGCCGCCGCACTGGTGGTCGCCGCCATCGGCATGTTCATGTCCACCACCGGTGGGCCGGTGTTCGCCTTTGTCGCCATCTGTTTTGCCGCCATCGGTTTCAAGTCGGCCTCGTCGCTGTTCTGGCCGATCCCCCAGGGCTACCTGGACGCCCGCATCGCGGCGGCAGTGATTGCCCTGATCAACTCGGTCGGCAACCTCGGCGGTTTCGTGGCCCCCACCACCTTCGGCCTGCTCGAGCAGCAGACCGGCTCGATCCAAGGCGGCTTGTATGGCCTGGCGGTGACCTCGGTGCTGGCAGCCATCGCCGTGTTCTTCGTACGCACTCGCCCAAAGGGCGCTCCTTCCGATGAGCTCAAGGCGCCTTCGGCCCTGGGCCAGACCCACTGATGACTGCGAGATAAAACCATGAACATGCAGACGACTCCCGCCGTTCACACCGCCACCCCCGTGGTCACCGATTTGCGCGTGATCCCGGTGGCTGGCCACGACAGCATGCTGCTCAACCTCAGTGGCGCCCATGGCCCGTACTTCACCCGCAACGTGGTAGTGCTGCGCGACAGCGCTGGCAACACCGGCCTGGGCGAGGTGCCGGGTGGCGAGAAGATTCGCCAGACCTTGGAAGATGCCCGCAGCCTGGTCTTAGGCCAGCCCATAGGCCATTACCAGCGCGTGCTCAACGCCATGCGCCAGGCCTTCGCCAACCGCGATGCCGGCGGCCGCGGCCTGCAGACCTTCGACCTGCGCATCACCGTGCACGCTGTGACAGCCATCGAATCTGCATTGCTCGACCTGCTTGGCCAGCACCTGAACGTGCCCATGGCCGCACTGCTCGGCGAAGGGCAGCAGCGCGAGGCGGTGAAGATGCTGGGTTACCTGTTCTACATCGGCGACCGCCAGCAAACCGACTTGGCCTACCGCAGCGAAGCGGAGGCGGACGATGACTGGTTCCGCCTGCGCCACGAGAAGGCCCTGACCCCGGACGCGGTCGTGCGCCTGGCCGAAGCTGCCAGGCAGCGCTATGGCTTCAGTGACTTCAAGCTCAAGGGTGGCGTACTGCGCGGTGAGGAAGAGATGGAGGCAGTGACCGCCCTGGCCGAACGCTTCCCCGATGCGCGCATCACCCTCGACCCGAACGGCGCCTGGTCGCTTAAAGAGGCCATCGCCCTGTGCCGTGACAAGCACGACGTGCTGGCCTATGCCGAAGACCCCTGCGGTGCCGAAAACGGCTACTCGGGCCGCGAGGTGATGGCCGAGTTCCGCCGTGCCACGGGGCTGCCCACTGCCACCAACATGATCGCCACCGACTGGCGCCAGATGGGCCATGCGATCCAACTGCAATCGGTGGACATCCCGCTGGCCGACCCGCACTTCTGGACCTTGCAGGGCTCGGTGCGGGTGGCGCAGATGTGCAATGACTGGGGGCTGACCTGGGGCTCGCATTCCAACAACCACTTCGACATCTCCCTGGCCATGTTCACCCAAGTGGCTGCCGCCGCACCGGGTGAAATCACCGCCATCGACACCCACTGGATCTGGCAGGACGGCCAGCGCCTGACACGTGAGCCGCTGCGTATCGTCGACGGCCATGTGCGCGTGCCAGCGCGCCCAGGGTTGGGTGTGGAGATCGATGAAGACCAGCTGGCCAAGGCGCACGAGTGCTACCGCAACATGGGCCTCGGGGCGCGAGATGACAGTGTGGCGATGCAGTTTCTGATACCGGGTTGGCAGTTCGACAACAAGCGCCCTTGCCTGGTGCGCTGAGCCCTTTCTAGCGCGCTGCCCAAGCGCCCAACACACCCTCCCTGTAGGAGCAGCCTTGTGCTGCGAAGAGGCCGGTGAACACACAGTGAATCTCTGCTGTGTTCACCGGCCTCTTCGCAGCACAAGGCTGCTCCTACAGTGCATTAATCCAAGCCCTGACGATGCAGCAAGCGTTGCAGGGCGATGCACACCCAAATGAAAAACGATAGCTTCAGACGGCCCGATGGCGCGTTTGGACATGCCAATCGCGACATCTGGCGGGAATGGAAAAGCGTTGTCGTGATCGCACACCTGCGGGACGTTCTCGTGTAATTTTCCTACGCCTTACGGGGCTTAAATGGACCTCGAATTCTGCTGGTGCGTTGCTCTGAATGCGTGCAAAAGGCCAACAACAGCGCGTGAGTGATGTGTCATTCCGATGGACTCTCTAGGAGATAATGTTCGCCTACGCCTGCCCCCGTCCTTCCTTGTGTCAGCAAAAAGAGAACAAGATCAATGAACACCGTGGGATCTGATGGCAACCTTGCACAAGGTTTCAAGCCACGTCATGTAACGATGCTGTCCATCGCGGGCATCATCGGTGCAGGACTATTCGTAGGCTCCGGGCACGCGATTGCCGCGGCCGGGCCAGCCACCCTAATTTCTTACTTCGTGGCCGGCACCCTGGTGGTGCTGGTCATGCGCATGCTCGGCGAAATGGCCGTCGCGCACCCTGATACGGGGTCCTTCTCCACCTACGCCGACCAGGCCATTGGCCGCTGGGCTGGCTACACCATTGGCTGGTTGTACTGGTGGTTCTGGGTGTTGGTCATCCCCATCGAGGCACTGGCGGCGGGGCATGTACTGAACGCCTGGTTCCCGCAGGTGGACAGCTGGATCTTCGCACTGGCCTCGGTGCTGCTGTTGGCAGGTACCAACCTGTTCAGCGTGGCCAAGTACGGTGAGTTCGAGTTCTGGTTCGCGATTCTCAAGGTCACCGCCATCCTCGGCTTCATCGGCCTGGGCTTCGCGGCCTTGATGGGTTGGCTGCCAAACCGAGAAGTCAGCGGTTTGAGCACGTTGGTCGCCGAGCATGGCGGTTTCGCGCCCAAGGGCTGGTCTGCCGTCATCGGTGCCTTCATCACCGTGATGTTCAGCTTCATCGGTACCGAGGCCGTGACCATCGCCGCCTCCGAGTCCAGCGACCCGTCACGCAACATCGCCAAGGCCACCCGCTCGGTGATCTGGCGGATCAGCACCTTCTACATCCTGTCGATCTTCGTGATCATCTCGGTGGTGCCTTGGAACGATCCGCAATTGGCGGTGGTGGGCTCCTACCAGCGTGCGCTGGAGATCATGAACATCCCCAACGCAGCCTTCATGGTCGACCTGGTGGTGCTGGTGGCTGTTACCAGCTGCATGAACTCGTCGATCTACATTGCCTCGCGGATGATGTATTCGCTGGCCAAGCGCGGTGACGCACCGGTCTTCCTCAACAAGACCTCCAAGGTCGGCGTGCCGCGCTCGGCGGTATTTGGCAGCACCCTGATCGGCGCGGCCATCGCCATCCTCAACTACTTCGCGCCCAAAGGCGTGTTCGAGTTCCTGCTGGCCAGCTCGGGCGCCATCGCCTTGCTGGTGTACATGGTCATCGCCATCTCCCAGCTGCGCATGCGCCGCCGCCTGGAGCGCGAGAACGCCGAACTGAAGTTCCGCATGTGGCTGTTCCCATGGCTGACCTGGGCGGTGATCATCTTCATCGCCGCGGCGCTGGCGGTGATGATGTATACGCCTGAGCATCGGGTGGAAGTGAGCTCGACACTGGGCCTGGCGATCGTGATTTCCTTCCTGGGGATAGTCACATCGCGGGGGCATACGCAGGCAGTGGCGGCGCGGTCGGTGAGGGGATCGGCTTAATCGTCCAAGCCAAAAGTCTCACCCCTGTTCACTTAAGAATGCCGGGGCCGCTCTGCGGCCCATCGCGGCACAAGGCCGCTTCCACACCGACCGCGTTATGCCCTATTTACAGGGCATGCGCGAACATTGTGGGAGCGGCCTTGTGCCGCGATTGGCCGCAAAGCGGCCCCAATACAGGCGATGGGGTGAGACTTTTATTGCGGGGGATCAGCGCATCATCTCGATGTACCTGATCACCGCAGGTGCCTTTTCGAAACGCCGATGAATCAGGCTCAGCCATGAGCTGGCCTGGCAATCGGCAATGCGCCGGTAATTCACCTGCGCCAGGCTGATGCGCTGCACGACCGACTCCGGTACCACGGCGATGCCCTGGCCCAACGAAACCAAGGTGATGACCGCGACCAGGCTCCCAGGTTGCGGGCCGAGCCGTGGCACGAAACCACCTTGTGCCGAGACTTCGAGCGTGCCGGAAATCTGCTCGGGGAGGATGAAGGTCTCATTGGCCAGGCGGGATGCCGGGATCTGTGGCAACTCATTGATCCGCGAGTTGGCAGGCAGGGCGAGAACGAAACCTTCCTGGTGCAGGGCGATGGCTTCCAGTTCTTCCGGCAGCTCCATCGGCGAGCGCACGTAGGCGAGGTCGAGCAGGCCATCGCGCACCTGTCCAGGCAACTCCGCCATGGGCAGCTCGCGGATGTTCAGGCGTACGTCTGGGTGGCTTTCGCTAAAGTCGGTCACCTGCCGCTGCAGCATGCCCGAATACGCGGCAGAGGCCACATAGCCCATTTCGATACGCCCGCTTTCGCCGCGCCCTGCACGCTGCGCGCCCAGTTGTGCGGCATCGAACTGGCGTACGGCCTGTTCAGCTTCGATCAGCAATGCCTGGCCTGCAGCGGTGAGGTTTACCTCGCGTTGGCTGCGCTCGAACAGGCGCACGCCCAGCTCGCGTTCCATGTCCTGGATCTGCCGGCTGAGGGTAGGCGGAGCGATGCCCAACTGTTCTGCGGCACGGGTGAAATGGCCGTGCTGGGCGACGCAGAGGAAGTAGCGGAAATGGCGGATTTCCATGCGGTGTTACCTGCAAGCTAATGACGCGGGCCACTGCGGCTAACAAGCCGTGGGGCTGATGGCGTTAGGGTGAAGACAACACTACAAGGCTGGTGCCATGGCGGCAAAGGTATCGGTGCTGTGAGTGATATTGCCGGGGCCGCTGCGCGCCCCTTCGCAGCACAAGGCTGCTCCTACAGGTACAGCGCAGCACCCAAGGCATGCGCTGCACCTGTAGGAGCAGCCTTGTGCTGCGAAGGGGCGCGCAGCGGCCCCAAAGATCCAGCCCGCCTTCGGAGCCTTGCCATGCCCACGCCCGCTTCCCCGCGCTTCACCCTGCTCACCGCCTCACTGGTCTGCGCCCTGATCATTCTCGACACCAACATCGTCGCCGTCAGCCTGCCCAGCATCGCCCGCGACCTGTCCGGCGCGTTCGCCGATATCGAATGGGTGGTCAGCGCCTACCTGCTGGCCTTCGCCGCCTGCCTGCTGCCAGCCGGCAGCCTGGCCGACCGCTTTGGCCGACGCCGCCTGCTGCTGATCGGCCTGGCCGTGTTCGGCATCGCCTCGCTGGCCTGCGGCGCAGCCCCCAGCTTAATGTTCCTCAACCTGGCCAGAGCGGCCAAGGGCATCGGCGCCGCCATGTTGCTGACCTCGGCACTCGCGGCCATCGGCCACCGCTTCCATGAACCCCAGGAACGCCTGCGCGCCTGGGCCTTCTGGGGTGCCTGCATGGGCGCCACCATCACCTTCGCGCCGCTGCTCGGCGGGGTGATCGCCAGCACGCTGGGCTGGCGCTGGATCTTCTACATCAACCTGCCATTGGTGGCGGTGCTGGCCGTGATGGTACTGCGCAGCGTCGAGCCGTCCCGCGACAGCGCCGCAGCACGCCTCGACCCTTGGGGTAGCCTGACCTTCGCAGGCAGCCTGGGCTACCTGATCTGGGCAATGATCGACGCCAACCAAGTCGGTTGGGGCAGCGCCCAGACCTTGGCGCGGCTGCTGATCAGCGCATTCCTGTTCGGCCTGTTCATCATGGTGGAACGCAGCCAGACACGGCCGATGATCGACCTGCGGCTGATGCGCAGCGGGCGTTTCGTGGGTGCCCTGTTGGGCATGTTCGGCTACGCGGCCTGTGCCCAAGTAATGATGACCCTGCTGCCGCTCTACCTGCAAAACGGCCTGCAACTGTCGGCCCTGGCCGCAGGGGCGGGGATGCTGCCGTTCGCCGTGGCCATGCTGCTGACACCCCGCCTGGGCATGCGCCTGGCCACTCACCTGAGCCCGGCCCAGGTGTTCGCCCTCGGCCTGCTGCTGGTGGGCGCGGGCAACCTGCTGTGTGCCTGGGCCGCTGGCTACGGCGGCTACAGCGCTTTTGCCCTGGCCAGCGTGGTGCTGGGCGCGGGGGCAGGGCTGCTCAATGGCGACACGCAGAAAAACATCATGGCCTGCGTGCCCCGTGAGCGTACCGGCATGGCCTCGGGGCTGAGCACCACCACGCGCTTCGGCGCGATCGTGCTGGCCATCGGTGTGCTCGGCGGCGTGCTGGCGGCCCGCAGCGGCCAACTGCTACACGAGGCCATGGCCGCCGTGGCGCCCAAGCATTTGGGCGAGGTTGCCACGATGGCCACGCGCGTTGCCGCGGGCGACCTGCAGGCGGCTTTAGCCGTGCTGGACCCCAGCTTGCGTGAAGCGGTCGCGCCTTTGGCCCGCCAGGCCTTCATCGGAGGGTTTGAAGCCGTGTTGCACGTGGCAGGCGTGGCGGCGTTGCTGTTCGCGGTGCTGGTCGGCGTGTTACTGAGCCGACCCCTGCCGGCCCTGCAGGATGCACGTTTAACCGAAGGCTAGTGATGAGGCCGCGGGCGCAATGCGATTGTTTCTTCTTGACGCGCAACTAATTCAATTGGCAAATGTCATTGACTGCGCGCCAATTCAGGCTGAAGAAGGAGCTTCACATGCACAATGACGACGTAACTGCCCCAACCATCGAACTGCCTCCCGGCGTGTTCCCTCCGATGCCCGGTTATACGAATGCAGACCTGCTGTTTGTCATGAACCAGCCCATCGAAGCGCTGCTTGAACAACACAATGTCGACCCTGGCTTGATTCGCGAAACCAGCATAGCCCTGGTCAGCCATGTGTATGCGGTGTTTGAACGAGAAGATGTCGACTACCAAATCGCCACTTGGTATCAGAAGCCCTATGACGAGCCCTCCAAGCGTGCGCGCAGCGTCGAAATCATCTCGGAACAGTTCGGGGTATTTGCAATAAAGGCTGCCGCCGAATCCTTGAAAGGCTCGCCATTGCTGCATCTGGGTAAGGACTTTTATATGACGTTCGTCAGCTTGGCGGGTACTTCCATCAAAGCGCACATTCTGAAGTTGAATGACCGCGACGACGGGGCACATTCAACGCAGGAATAGGGCGCACGGTAAGCCTGGACGGCGGTGTGGGAGGCTCAATAGCGCGCGTGTGACGTGTGTTGCGCAGAAACCTGAAAATAAATGAGGTGTTTTCTCATTCTCGTTCGGCCTGTAGAGAAGGCCGGAATACAGGCCAGTCTGCCAGCACTCCACGGAGCGAGAAAATGAGTTCGACCCCGGTTCCACAGCGCCACCCCTTGAATCGTGCCCTTCATGGCGCTTTCTTGGGGCTGGTTGTCAGCAGCTATGCCTTGCCGTCGCTTGCGCAACCCTTGGCCACTGATCACAACAACCAACTGCAGCAGTGGAACATCCCGGGGGGGCCGCTGGCGCCGGCGCTCGACCGCTTTGCGCGCCAGGCGGGCATCAGCCTGTCTTACGATGCGCAGAGCATCGGCAACCGCACGACCCAAGGCGTCCAAGGCACGCTCGAGACGTCGGCAGCACTGTCGTCATTGTTGCAGGGGACCGAGTTGCAGCCAGAGCAGCAAGGCCCGAATGCCTACCTGATCATTCCGCAAACCAAGCCTGCCGGCCCGCTTGAACTTGGCGCGACCGAGGACTATCGCCTGGCGCCCGTCATCATCAATGCCAAGGTCAAAGCCAATGCTGACGACGACGCCGACTCGGTGGTCGCCAAAGAGCTGTGGGTGGGTGGCAAAGTCGCGACCAGCATCCTCAACACGCCCGCGTCGGTGTCGGTGGTTACCCGCAAGGAAATGGAGCAGCGCAGCGTCAGCACCACCGAAGAGGCCCTGCTCTACACCCCAGGCGTCATCAGCGACTTCTACGGCTCGGACGACCGCAACGACTACTTCCAGATCCGCGGCTTCCAGGCCACCACCTACCGCGACGGCCTGACCTTAAGCTCGATGCGCGGTGTGCGCGAAGACCCCTACGCCTACGAGCGCATCGAGATTCTGCGCGGCGCCAACTCCACCCTGTTCGGCCCGGCCGACCCCGGTGGCTCGGTCAACTTCGTGACCAAACAGCCCCGCTTCGAGCAGTTCGGCCAGGGCTACGTCACTTACGGCTCCTACGACCATGCCGAGACCGGCATCGATGTTGGCGATGCGCTGAACGACGAAAAAACCGTCGCCGGCCGCTTCACCGCCAAGTTGCAGAACAGCGACCGCGAGTACGACCACTCGCAAGACGACAACCGCTTCGTGATGGGTGGCCTGACCTGGGCGCCGACCGACTACACCTCGGCCACCGTGATCCTGGACTACCTGAAAACCGACAGCTCGCCCAACAGCGGTGGCTACCCGCTGGACAAGGAATACGACCGCAGCGATTTTTACGGTGAGCCCAGCTACAACTTCCACAACGTCGAGCGCACCAGCCTCAGCGGCAACATCACCCACGACTTCGACAACGGCTTCGTGCTGCGCAGCAACCTGCGTTACAGCGAGCTGAGCGATGACTTCGGCTACGCCTACCTGAGCGACAGCCCTACGCGTGTTGGCACCACGATCCCACGCTACGTGTTTGGTACCGACAGCGATGCCGACCAACTCAACGGCAACCTGATGCTGCAATACGATGCCCAGTTCGAGCACATCGACAGCAGCACCCTGGTGGGCGTGGAGTACCTCGACTCGACCACCAAGCAAAGCTCCGTCTACGGCCTGGCGCCTTCCATCGATATCGCCAACCCAATCTTCACCGGCGTGCCGGGCGATATCTCGCCGTATACCCGCAAAAAGAACGACGCCACGACCAAGGCTGTTTTCCTGCAGCAGAACTTGTCGTTCTACGACCGCGTCATTGCTACCGCAGGTGTGCGTAACGACTCCATGGACCTGTCCAGCAAGGAGTACATCGGCGGCGCCACGAGTGAAAACGACAGCTTCTCCGAAACCTCTTACCGCGGTGCGTTGACCTATATCGTCAACGATGAAGTATCGACCTATGTGAGCATGGTGGAATCCGTTTCGCCGCCACAGGTTGGCGTTACCCCGCAAACGGGCCGGCAGTACGAAGTGGGCGTGAAGTATTCGCCCATGGGCATGGATGCGTTGTTCTCTGCAGCCATTTATGACCTGACGCAGGAGAACGTCACCATTGCCGTGGTGTTGCCGAGCGGCATCATCGAGCAGCAGACGGTGGGTGAGTCTCGCGTGCGCGGCCTGGACCTGGAAGCCAAGGCGCAGGTGACGCAAGACATCAGCGTGATCGGGGCTTATTCGTATATGGAGTCTGAAGTGCTGCGTGGGGCGTTGTATGACGGCTCGTCGCTCAAGGGTAAGGAATTCACCACGGCGCCGAAGCATTCTGCTTCGCTTTGGAGCTACTACAGCATTCCTGATACTGACGTGAGCGTTGGGCTGGGGGCGCGGTATGTGGGGGCCTATTACATGGATGCGGCCAATACCAAGAAAACCGATGGGACCACGCTGTTTGATGCGGCTTTGAATTACAAGATTGCCAAGGGGACCGACCTTGCGCTGAATGTGAGCAATCTGTTTGATGAGCAGCATGTGGTGGGGTCCGGGACGGCGAATTATTACAACCCGGGGCGTGAAGTCACAGCCAAGTTGAGTTACAGCTGGTAAGGTGATTTCTGGATTGTGAAGTGCCCGCCGTATGGCGGGCACTTACGTTGGCTCCTTCACGCATGGTGAATGTGGTACTGATTTAAGCAGCTGCCTAAAGGCTGGCTTTTACCTGGGCCACCGCCTCCCCAAGGCGCTCGGTGAACCCCGACTGGCCTTGATGGCTCATCACAAGGCGATCAACTGCCCGTGTCATCGCCACGTACAGCAAGCGCATCTCGTCGGCCTCATCCTCACCTTTTCCTGGCATTTCATGCAGGCGCGGGATCATCACAAAACCAAACTCCAGCCCTTTGCTGGAATGCATGCTGACGACTTTTACCGAGTTTTCGGCATAGAGCTTTGTACGCTGAGAGATCACCCTAGCACTGGTGTACGGAATACCTGCCGCTTTTAGCGCCTCCTCAACCCAGATGGCTTGACTGGTATGTCGGTAAATCACCGCCATGTCTTCCCAGGCTCTGCCGTTTTCATGTTCTGCCCTTAACCTCATCGCCAGGCACTGTGCTTCTTGTGCTGGCTGAGAGAAGCTTAAAAGCTGTGGCATCTCACCCCGACGCCCCGCACTTTGAGGTGCAAGCACCGGTACATGATCGTCTTCGGCATCACGTGCGCTTAGCAGATCCTTGGAGAAAGCATGGGCCACCGAGAGTACTTCTAGGGTGTTGCGGTAATTGGTACGCAGCACCGTGGTCCGGCCAGAGGCCTTGATGCCTACGCTGGCAAAGCTGAACGCCATTTTGGCCGTGCCCGTCGTCTTGCCGCGATAGATGGCTTGAGCGTCGTCATACAGTACCAACAGGTCTTCACGCTCGCGATCCACCTGATGGACGACCAAGCGAAACCACTCGGGTTTAAAGTCGTGCCCTTCGTCAATGAGGATGGCGGCGTATTGCTCTGGGGCTAGGGCGCCGCTTTCCATGTGCCGAAGCACTTCGTCTTCCAATGCTTGAACGAACTTCGCCCCTTTCATTTCAGGAAGACTTAGCTTTGCATTGGTCAGTAAACCGTGGCACCAGGCATGGAAGCCCATGATCGTTACCTTGTGGTCCTGACGGTGCTGCTGCAGTACTTGGCTCAAACGCGCGGCAAGCGTTTTGTTGAAGCACAAGACCAAAACCGGTTTGGTAGCTACGCGGGCTAGGTACAAGCAGCGATAGACCAAGATCATGGTTTTACCGCTACCGGCGACACCGTGGATCACCCGATGGCCATCGCCCATGGAACGTGCCAGCTGCTCTTGCTGAAGGTCCATCACCTTAAGCAAGCTGGGAAGGGGAGCATCTTGTTCACTGAACAACCCGAACTGAGCACGTGCCGGGTTTAACCGAATCTCGGGAAACAGGTGGTAGCGCACTCGGTCAATTTGCTCCGGCTGCAAGTGCACCGGGAACTGATGTACGAGCATCTTGCACACCTGCTGTTCGAATACCGTGCTGTCTGCAGTTTCGTACATTTCATCTTTGCAGATTACCCGCGTGCCTTCCATCGCTGCGCCGAGCTTCTTTGCATCGAACTCTTTGCGAGTGATCTCGGTGAGGACCACCCCCCAGCTGTACGGCATGATGAGTTTGCCAGGCCGGTAAGCCCCAGCACCTTGGGTTAAGGCGCTGTCTTTTTCCAATGCCTGGACCGTTTCAAAGGCATTTTTGCGGGCTTGGGCCAGCGGGTTGATGACGGTTTTTTCCTGGCCGTCATCGTATTTTTTTACATCGCTGGCCGTCATCGAGATCAGCGAAGTGATTTTCCAGTCTTTGACCTCAAGCACTAGCAGCCCGATTTTGGGGTGCAGGAGGACGAAATCAGGTTGCAGGCCTTTTGGCCCGACTGGCACGTTGAACCAGCACAACCAGTGGTCTGAAAGCTTTTTTTCGAGTCGTTCGGCGAGTCTTTTTTCGCCTGGTGCGTCGAAGCGGCAGGCACTGAGTGCGGGGAAGAGTTGGGCCATATCCTTAGCCTCCATATCCAAAAACGACATGCACGGTAGGATTTATAGCTGCGGGGTGCAATGAAAAAGGTGAGGGCGTGGATTTTTTGGGGGGATGCGGCAGGCTTACTGGGCGAGATACGTGGGGGAAGCAGCGCGAACAAAGAGCTGGAGACTCGGTGCGAAAAAAGAGAGTCGTAGGGGCTCGTGTCACATCTTTCTTGAGCCGGGGTAATTTGAACTAGGTTAGTAACATTCTGATTAATCGTGAAAATTCCGGTTTGTATTTTGAGCTGGAATACCGATTGGAATACTGCGAAAAGTATATTTGGCCTACCGATGGACAGATCGGTCGCCAGTTGTCGGGCGACCCCTGTTCCAAGCACCGCCACTGAGCTGAGGCACTAAGCGTGCCGAGCGGGTTGACGCAGTCTCGCAGTTTATCTCGGTTGACACTGCGAGGAGCTAAGTATTAGTACTTCATCAACCACGGCTGCAGTTCCTGGAGGTTGCTCACCACCAGTTGCTGGGCCTCAGGCAGTATTGCCATGTTGCGATGGTCGATCTGATACCGCTGCAGCACATACTTCACCAGTGCCCGGCGGCTGGAGACCACCAATTGTCCCTGCGTCATTCCGAAGTCGGTTTCGATAATTGCCTTCTGCGCCGCGTTCAACCGCCAATCAGGCTCGAAGATGATTGGCACCTCTATATTCCAATCTTCATCCTGCTCGCGGGTGTTTGGCGAGGCGTCGAGTAAGTCTGGCTGCCCCCGTAGGCGGCTGAGGACAAAGTCGCGGTACTCGCCGTTCTTTTCGCAGTAGGCCCGCACGTGCCAGCGCATGCCGGTGTACACCAGCGTGTGCGGTGCGATCAGGCGCACCTCGACGTTGGGGGTGTTGAAGGACACGTATTCGGTTTCCAGGCGCAGGCCTTCACGGCAGGCCTTGAGCAGCGGGCGCAGGACCTCGGGCTGAATGGGGCGGTCAGGCACCTCCAGTACCCGGGTGTGCGCATAGGCCAGAGCCAGCCCGTCGATGTGCGGGGAGCGCTCATTATTCTGGTACAGCAGGTGCAGGTAGGCGCTGGCGCTGTCTTCGATGAATTGCGGCTCGAACTGCTCGCTGGGTACATACCCCTTGATCTTCTTGTCATATGTAAGGTTTTCGGGCGCATGTTCGGTGATGTAGGTGTTGATATCTTTCGACGCCTGCTGGCGGCTGATGCCAAAGCTCTGTATCAGGTGCCCTGTGGTCAGCCGGCCCTCCCACCAGGCAACGGTTTCGATCAGACGATAGCGAAGTGCCAGATCCCAGCGAACCTGCTCGACGGATTGCGTGCGTTTCATTCCCTCTCCATGTGCGTGATTACTTTACCTGTATAAGTCTACATTCTCGACGTGTAGTCATTCATTACATATCTTCGCTGGCCATCGGAATACATCGGGGACAGTAAAGGACGTGAGCATGACGATGCCAGAAGTGGTTGCGACGGGCGCTTTGGTGGCGATAGGGATCATTCTGCTTGTGTTGGTACAGCAGGGGTTGAGGCTGGGCGAGCTGGGCAAGAAGGTCGAGCATTGCCAGACCGGTTTGCGCTGGTTGCAGATCTGGGAGGCGGAGAACCGCGAGTTGAGGTCTGCGTTGCGGGCGGAGCGGGAGCATGTAGTGCAATTGCGGCGCAAGTTGGAGTTGCTCGAGGCGTTGCTGCCGGTTGAGGAGTGATCAGCGGCAATCGATTGAGTAGCGTACCGTTCAGGGCGTTTGCGTAGCGGGCTGTCGCTATCTCTGGGGTGGTGTGGCCAAGGTTATAACGCTCTTTGTTTGCTCCTCCGGCAATCGTAATTTGAGTTAACAGTAGATTGCCTTCATTTTGATATTATCGGCGTGACGATCTTAGGCCGCTTGTCTGCGGTAGGCGTTTTACGGATGACTAGGGGCCAATGGAGCCTCGCGCAAGGAGTTTTTGATGCAGGAACAATCGATAGATCTGCTACGTGATGAGGCCCGCCGGCTTCTCAGTTTGGAGCTAGGCCTGCTGCATCACGTGCAGGAAGGCGAGGGTGTGCTGTCTGATGATCGGGGTGATGAGCATCAGACCTTCAGCAAAGCGAATGTCACCCAAGAGATTGGTTACCTCGAAGGCGAGCTGGCCAAAATCCGTGAATTGAAGATGGTCTTGGCCGTGGTCGGCACCATGAAGGCCGGTAAATCGACCACAATCAATGCCATCGTTGGGCATGAAGTGCTGCCAAACCGCAACCGGCCAATGACTGCGTTGCCGACCCTGATCGAACACACCCCTGGCCAAGTTGAGCCAGTGTTAGAGCTGAAAAACTGCAAACCGATCAACGACCTCATTGTGCAGCTCGGCAAAGTAATCTCATCTGACCGAGGTGACGCGGCGCTGCAGAATCTGGAACGTACCGATGACATGCTTGACCTGCTGAAGCTGATTGATCAGCGGGGAAGTTTCAAAGCGCTCTATGAAGGATCGGAGAATATCTTCTGGTTTCTCAAAAGCCTGAACGATTTGGTACGGCTTGCGGCGTTTTTAGGGGTGGACTTCCCCTTTGGCAGCTACTCCAGTATCGACGATTACCCTGTCATCCGCATCGAATTTTCTCATCTCGGCCATGCGGCAGGTCAGGGTAAATTGGCATTACTCGATACGCCCGGCCCCAATGAGGCGGGCCAGCAGCATCTTCGCAAAATACTCAAGGAGCAGTTGAAGAAGGCTTCTGCTGTTTTGGCCGTCATGGACTTCACACAACTAAAGTCTGACGCCGACGAGCAGGTGCGAAAGGAGCTGGATGAGATCGCTGATATTGCCGAAGGGCGACTGTTTGCCTTGGTGAACAAGTTCGATCAGAGGGACCGCAACGGCGACAGTGCTGACCAAACACGCACCTTCGTGGCTGAGTCGTTGATGAATCGCAGGCTCGATGCAGCAGATGTCTATCCAGTCTCTTCGCGCTGGGGATATCTGGCCAGCCGTGCCCAACAAGAAATTGCCAACCACGGCAAGCTACCTGAGGCCAAGAGAGGCCAAAATGCCTGGGTCGAAGACTTCGGCCAGTTGGTGCTGGGCATGGAGTGGGAAGATGCCTTGCAAGACACCGAACTTGTCCAGCGCGGTGCCAGTCACCTTTGGAAGAAATCAAATTTCGCCGAGCCGCTTGAGAAAGTGATCTTTAAGGCCCACCGGCAGGCCGCCGTTATGGCGTTGTCCTCTGCTGCGTCGAAGCTGGTTGACACGGCGACCCGCCTTGCACGCTTCCTGGAGGTGCGTGATACAGCGCTGGCCAAGAGTGCTGAAGAACTTCAGGAGCAGATTGGATCGCTGCGCGCTGACATTGCGATGATTGATCGCCTGGAACAGGACAGCGAGGAGTCTTCGCAGAACGCGCTGGCGGAAATCAAGTGCGAGATGAGCATGACGTTCACCGAATTGGCGGAGGCTATCAAGCATGAGGTCGGCGAAGGATTCAAAGCGGGAAAGCGACAAGAGCAGCAACAAGCCGTCGCCCGAATGCAAGAGCAGCACGCACCAACCATGGCAGGGCTCCTCAAGGGAGCGTTTAGCACTTGGTTGGGGGGCGAAGGGGCTCGACGCGCGCGCAACGGTTTCGATTTTGAGTTCGACGAAAAAAGCCCGGTGATCAACTTCGATCAGAAGTCTGAGGCTGAAGCGCTGCTGAAAAAAATCGAAGATGGTGTGCACAGCATCATTAGCGAGGGTGAAGTCGAACTGGTAAAGCGCATGGGTGAAATTCTCAAGGATTTCCGCATTACTTTCGCAGTTGATATCGAAGCCGAAGCCAACAAGCTTATCGCGGGCCTGAATGAGCGGCTCAATCGCAGCGGCTTTTCCATCGATGTGAAAATCCCTGACACAACCCCGCTGACTCTCAGGTACACCGCTGGCGAGGTTCTGCGTGATTCGGTGGACAGTAAGAACCGTAACGTCACGCGCTCTCGCCGCAGCAAAGGGGCATGGGGAACCATTTGTAGCTGGTTCGGGACCTCTGACTGGGGCTGGGAAGAGTACACGGTCAAGCAGGGTTATTACGCAGTTGATATCAATAAGGTCCGAAAGGCCATCGACGTATCTATCGAGCATCTGTTCAAAGACCTAGAAGCCTCCGCTGCGGACACTATCGCTCAGCCTCTGAAGGAAGGGCTTCACACCTTCTTCGATCAACTAAAAGGCAGTATAGAAAGCATTCGAAGCGACCTGCAGCAGAGTATTCGCGATCAGGAGCGCAGCCAAGACGAGCAAATTGCACTAGCTGGTTTGCTCTCTAGTTACAAACACCGGGTTGTGCCCATCAAGCGCGACAGCGAGGAGCTGCTGCGAGATGTGAGCCCAGCTGGGGTGCCAGCATGAGCGAAGTGCAAAAGGATGAGTTGATTGGCGAAGTGACCCGTCTGTTTACCTGCCTGCCGGAAAAATTCGTGGTGGACTTCGCCAATGGTATCGATGTGGTGCGCGAGCGCCAGAGGCATATGTCGGCTCGAACCGGGATGTTCGACCGCCTTTACGATGGGTTCACTGGCAAAACAGCCCAGAACCAGGCGGACATCAATGCGAGCCTCACCGATGGTGTCGAAGGGGCACTGGAGTGGCTGGGCGACTTGACTCAATCGTTGGCCAAGAGTAACCGCGCGATCTATCAGGTGCAGATGCGGGTGAATGGACTGAAGCACGCTCTAGCTGCAGTCGCTAATCATTCAGCTGATACCCGCTATGCGCTGGAGCGACTTTCGCAGCACCTTGGCGATCGGTGCAGTGCGTTAGAGCAAAATGTTGCGAGAATCGATTGTACGCAACGTGCCCAGTTACACCTCGAGAGTGTTATGGGCAAGTGGGGCGCGGGTCGGTTCGCTGGTCTTAGCCTGACTGGCTGCTGTTATGCGGTGCTGGAAGAGTTGCGCTGGGGGGCATTCGGCGATCATTGCCTAACCATTTCTGGTGCTGAGCGTCAGCAACTACTGGAGGACCTAGCCAACCGGGCAATCATACAGCTGAGTCACGACGCTCAGGTGGGGCAAGCGGAGCGTATCGATACCCGAAACCGCTGGCTGGCGAGGCCATCGCCTGACGCTCCATGGAACTTAAGCGAAGAGACACTTGCTTATTTGGGTGATTGGTCGTGTCCTGATCGTTCGCCAATGACCTATGCAATCTCGCAGGTGCCTGACGAGTTACCCCTCCAAGTGCCTCTGCTGGGCTCTGCCCGGCGTATGACTGAGGGGTTGGTCACTGAACTGTTCTTGGAGACCTCAGCATGAGTGCATCCTTGAAAGTGGGCTTGGTATTGTCGGGCGGAGGAGCGAAAGGTGCATACCAAGTTGGTGTGCTGAAAGGCTTGCGCGAGCTGGGTACTCGCATTGATGCTGTTTCAGGTGCAAGTATCGGAGCACTCAATGGGGGTATTCTTGCGTCAGCGCCCTCGCTGGATGTTGCCATAGAGCGTCTTGAGGAGTTGTGGGGGCGTTTGAGTAAAAGCTCTCCTTTGAGTTTGAAAATACCTGGCTATGTGTCGTTGCTGGTAGCTGCAGGTTTACGTATTAACGGCGCGCCTGCCATTCTTGCTGCAGCTCATGGCGCCAAGAAGCTAGCCCAGCGCTTTGATGTCGAATTCCCCGAGTGGCTGAGTGGCTGGGAAGACGGTTTTTTAGACGACAAACCGTTGCAGCAACTGATGGATGAGTTTCTGGTCAGCAAAGATCTGCAGCAAGGCCTGCCACTTTACGTTTCTCTCTACGAAAGCTTGGGAGGCTTCGAGGATTTAGCGCGTGCTCTTTGTGCTGAACTTGGCTTCGGTGACACGCCACATTCAAAGTTTTTCCATGTCCAGTCGATTGAAGATGAGGAGGAACAGAAACGCATCTTGCTGGCCTCTGCGGCGCTTCCGTTGCTTTTCAAGTCACGTCGCCATGATGGGCGAAGCTGGTCAGATGGCGGGCAGGGTGGCTGGCAAACCATGCAAGGCAATACGCCGATTACGCCCTTGTTAGAGGCGGGTTGCAACCTGGTTATCGTCACGCATCTAAGTGATGGATCAGTTTGGAGCAGGCAGCGATTCCCAGACGCTACCATTTTGGAGATTCGCCCGAGCAAGAGTTTGGCCCGTGCGAATGGGCCTTTGGCCGGGGCTCGCGACTTGCTAGGTTTTGATGGCGAGAAAATTCCATCGTGGATCGAGCAGGGCTATCAGGACACGCTTCAGTGTGTTGGTCGCGTTCTGAATGCACAGAGCGCGCGCAATGAGTTACGCACTTCGGAAGCGGCGCTGGTTAGCATTGAGCGTGAGTCCACTAACGCTGATCAAGTGCTTGCAGACGCTATGGCACGATTGAGGTGAGCGTCGCGGGGGAAGGGTGGTATGCCGAGCCTCTCGCTATTCAAGGCTATCCGTCTATCGACTCTTCCTCCCGACGTTCGAATGCTAGCACTTTGCCGGTGCTGCGGGCATGCTTTGCCCAATCTGCTAGCAAGTAGGGCTGACGCAAAGGAGCGCGAGCGTGGGGTTGGAGAAGAAGGCTAGAGAAGCGCAACTGAATGTGCTGATCAAATATGGTGTTCTGGCTGATTTTTCTGGGGTCGAGGAAAGCGTTCTCGACCGTGCGATTAAAGGCAGCGTTCCCGCAGGCGTTGCACAAGATCTCACTTTTGCTGCTTGGCATGATCAGTTGCTTGGGCCGATTGAGCGCGTGCCGGTGGCCCGTTTCCATGAGGATGTTGCTGGGCAAACCCGGTTCTCGAACCTTACTGATGGTGATGGCCTCGCCAAAGCTGTGAAAGCACGTGACAAGCAGGCACAGAGCTCACTAAAGGCGGCCCAGGCCGAAATTGCAAAGCTGCAAGCTGAATTGACTACGCTTCGGCAACGTGCCGCGCTTTGCGAAAATGTATCCGCGGATGCCGGACGGTTACGCGATTGGTACAGCCTCGTGACCCCAGACTTGCATCGTATTCTTTGGGACGTCAAAGAAATACAGGGCGCAATTTTCGACCACCAGGGCAAGCTGAACAGGGACTTCCGGCAGCAACTGGTTGAGATCATTCTCAATGCCCTGGTTGATTTGGAGTTGCGCGGCTTTTGCGTTGATGTGGAGCTACGGGACAATTCGCCGCGAAAAGAAAAAGCCCCCACTATCGTATTGCATCGCAGCCCGCCTTCAGGGGAGGAAGCCCGCGAGCGCGAAGGATTCAACTTTACTGTGCCTGGCGTACAGCCCGATGTGCTTGAAGCCGCGAGCGAACTGATATGGCCTCGGCCCGTGCTGCCGCCAGTCGACAGCCAGATACGGTACACCTGCTACGTGAATATAGGCGTTCATCCGCAGGCTTTAGTGGGGGAAGACGACATTTTTCATCTGTCGTGCTTCATGTATAAATTGTTCGAGGCCATGGCGAGGTCTGGAGACCATCGCCCACGCGGAGCTTTGCGCGAGAAAGTTATCCTTTGCTTGCTGCTGGCATTTACAGCGCCTTGTATGCCCGCACGTTTACGCCGACAGGATCTACCGGGGCTGAAAGAGATATATTTTTCAGATCAAGTAAACCGAGCAGCGCAGGATTCGAAAGATGATAGCAACGCATCGAGCGGGAAAATTGTTGAATACTTGTTGCGTGTTATGCACGTGTAGATCGGCCATTCAGCGTCTGCAGGCTTGCTGTCCGTTCCGCACATACGGATCAGTGCGGGGGACTGCAGGTAGCCACCGTCCCTACCGCGACCAATTCAGGTCCCCAATCACAACCTGCAGCGCCTCAGGCTTCGATCGAGGTTCTAAGAGTCGATCTGATAGTGCTGCAGCACATATTCCGCGTTATGCATTACCTAGTCTGTTCACTGAGCCGTTCTCAGGATGATCTGCATACCTTCCGTAGCCAGGGCGGTAGCGCGTTTGAGGCTAATCAGATGATTCACTATCCGGTATCTTTGCCACAGGGCACAATGCCAGCAAGCCGCGCATCAGGAAGCGAGAGGACCTAGGGGATTGGAAGGCGTGTCTACAAAGCAGAAGGTGCTGCTCTGCTGGGTCGGGGGAAACGATCTGAAGGCGTTGTCGGGCAGTGAAGCAGGGCCTGTACTGGCAACGCTAAGAGCGCAAACGTTCGATCGTGCAGAACTGCTTTCGTCTTATCCGACTGAGCTGGTCGAGCCTTATATCGCCTGGCTCCGTGAGCAGGTCAGTACGCCGGTCACCGTCAGTTATGAGTCACTGACGAGCCCTGTACATTTCGGGGATATCTACCAGGCTGCCAATGCTCACCTGACTCGCTTGCACCTTCATACCAACCAGCTTTCCATTCTGCTTAGCCCCGGCACTCCGGCCATGCAGGCTGTGTGGATTCTCCTGGGCAAGACCCGCTACCCGGTGACTTTCTATCAGTCTTCGCTGGAGCAGGGGGTGCAGCAGGTTGATGTGCCATTTGAGATTGCGGCCGAGTATGTGCCAGCCGCCAACTCCATCAGTGCCGACAAGCTGCTGCGCCTCGCCGACAGTCGGGCGCCGGTTGATGCCGCTTTCGCCAGCATCATCACGCAAAGCGAGCGCATGCTGCTGCTCAAATCGCAGGCACAGGTGCTGGCTCAGAAGCAGGTCCCGGTGTTGCTCTATGGAGAGACAGGTACTGGTAAAGAGTTGTTTGCCAGAGCCATCCATAACGCTGGTCCGCGTTCGTCAGCGCCTTTCATAGCGCTTAACTGCGGGGCTATTCCACCTGAGCTGATCGACTCTACCTTGTTTGGCCATCGTAAAGGGGCTTTCACCGGCGCGGTGGAGAGTCGTGCCGGGGTGTTTCAGCAGGCGGATGGCGGAACCCTGTTCCTTGATGAGTTCGGCGAACTGACTGCGGACGCCCAGGTGCGTTTGCTGAGGGTGTTGCAGGATGGAGTGATTACGCCAGTGGGCAGTAGTCAGGAGGTGCAGGTCAATGTACGTCTGATTACGGCTACCCACCGCAATCTCATGCAGTCGGTGGCGGAACGGCGGTTCCGTGAGGATCTGTTCTATCGAGTTGCAGTTGGCGTTTTGCACTTGCCACCATTACGCGAGCGAGAGGGTGATTTGTTGCTCCTGGCTGACGCCTTGCTGGGGGAGACGGCCAAGCAAGATGGCACTCTAGGTGGTAAGAAAATTTCCGCAGAGGCAAAGAACCTTATTCTTCGCCATCCTTGGCGCGGTAATGTTCGTGAGTTGCAATCGGCCCTTTTACGTGCAGCGCTGTGGTGCCGGGGCGATTTGATTGAGGCTGGAGATATAGAGCAAGCGCTTTTCCAGATGCCTCAAGATGGGCATGCTGAACAGCTTGGGATGTTTTCTCAACCTATTGATTTACAAGAAATAATCGCAGATACCGCAAGGCGGTATCTGCGTCAGGCCCTGAAAGTGACCGGGCACAATAAGACCCGTGCAGCCAGCCTGCTGGGGCTGAAAAGCCAGCAAACGCTGACAAACTGGATGAGCAAGTACGACGTCGAATAGAAACTTGGCACGATCCTCGCTTAGAGGATGGTTATGGACAAAATCGCCTATATGAAATCAGTCAACTTCGAGTTCCTTCGTCCCGGCAACGAGTTGCTGGCAAACCTAGCTGGCCTGGCCGAGGCCGTGATTCATATTGATCCGGGCAGCGCCCTGACGCGCTTGCGCAGTTTTGCCGAGGAGCTGACCAAAGGCATCTACAAGGAAGAACTGCTGCCGCGGATGCCGCAGTCAACCTTTTACGAACTGGTTAAAAACTCGGTGTTCACGGATTGCGTCAGCAAGCCCCTGGTTCACCAGATCAACTTCCTGCGTATCCAGGGCAATGACACCGCTCACGGTGCGGAAGGTGAACTGCGCAATGCGCAGTTGGCACTGAAGACCGCCCATCAACTGGCCATGTACATGGCCATCAAGTACTACGGCACCGCACAGGCTGATATTTCGCCCTTTGCCGAGGTGCAGGACCCGACTGCGACTCTTGCCAGGCTGCAGAAGACTGTCTCCAGCTACGAGAGGGAGCTCACTCAGCAGCAGGAAGAGCTACAGCGAGTCATGGATAAGCTGGAGCAGGAGCGCACCCGCAATCTTGATAAGCTGGAGCCGCCTGCTAAGCCGGATCAGCAGAGCCGTCAGCAGCAGAGTCAGAAAGTTGCCGACAGCCTGCAGTGGAACGAAGCCAAGACCCGGGCTCTGCTGATCGATGTCATGCTGGTTCAGGCGGGCTGGGATATCAGTAATCCCTCGCAGGTAGGCCAGGAAGTGGACGTCGACTTTCCCGATAACGTCTCTGGCAAGGGCCGTGCTGACTACGTGCTATGGGGTGACAACGGCCAACCGCTGGCTGTGATCGAGGCCAAGAAATCCGGCAATGTCAGTCTGCAGGCCGGACGCGAACAGGCCCGGATGTATGCCGATGGCTTCGAGCGCATGGGCATGCAGCGCCCGGTGATTTTCTACAGCAACGGCTACGAGACCTTCATCTGGGACGACGCGCAATACAACACCTACCGTCCGGTGTACGGCCTCTACAGCAAAGACAGCCTCGAATACCTGATCTATCAGCGCCAATACCGCAAGGCGGAGCTGGAGCGTCATAACCCAGATCTGAATATCGCTGACCGCCCTTATCAGATCGAAGCGATCAAAACGGTTGCCGCTAACTTCCAGCAGCAGCGTCGTCGTGCGCTGATCATTCAGGCCACCGGCACTGGTAAGACTCGCGTGTCCATCGCCTTGGCCGAGCTGCTACTGCGCACCGGTTGGGCCAAGCGCGTGCTGTTCCTGTGTGACCGCAAGGAACTGCGCGTCCAAGCTGATGATGCTTTCAAGCAGAACCTACCCAGCGAGCCGCGCTGCGTGATCGGTGAAACCAACAAGGTCGATCAGACCGCACGTGTCTACATCGCTACCTACCCGGGCATGATGAGCCGCTTTGCCCAGCTTGATGTGGGCTTCTTCGACCTGATCATTGCCGACGAAAGCCACCGTAGCATCTACAACAAGTACCGTGACCTGTTCGACTACTTTGATGCCCTGCAGGTAGGCCTAACCGCCACCCCGGTAAAGTTCATCAGCCGCAATACCTTCGACATGTTCGACTGCGAGACGACCGACCCGACCTTCGAGTTCGGTCTCGATGCAGCCATCAACAACAATCCGCCGTACCTGGTGCCGTTCCGCGTTAAGGACCTTACCACCGATTTCCTACGCGACGGCATTCACTACAACGACCTGAACGAAGAACAGCAACGTCAGCTTGAAGAGGACCTCGGGGAGGAGGAGGCCAAGCGCACCACCATCGCCGGCAAGGACATCGGTCGCAAGATCTTCAGCGAAGACACCGACCGCCTCATTCTGGAAAACCTGATCGACAACGGCATCAAGGATGAGACCGGGTCACTGGTTGGCAAGACCATCGTCTTTGCCCAGCGTCAGGACCATGCTGAGCACTTGGAAAAACTCTTCTGCAAGCTCTACCCGCAGTATGGCAGCAAGGTCTGCAAGGTCATCCACAACCAAATCCCACACGTGGGTACGCTGATCAAAGAATTCAAAAAACCAGAGAACGACTTCCGCATCGCCATCTCGGTAGACATGCTAGACACCGGCATCGATGTGCCCGAAGTGGTTAACCTGGTATTCGCTAAGCCGGTGAAGTCCTGGGTGAAGTTCTGGCAGATGATCGGTCGCGGTACACGCCTGCGCCCCAATCTGTTTGGTCAGGGCAAGCACAAAAGCGAGTTCCTCATCTTCGATCACTACGGCAACTTCGACTTCTTCGAGCAGGAGTACGAAGAACCAGATGACAAGAGCGGCAAGTCGCTCCTGCAAACCACCTTCGAAGCGCGTCTGGAACTGGCGCAGGCGGCTCTCAAACAGAACCATGCCGCCGCGTTTGATACCGCGATTGAGCTGCTGCGTGCCGACATCAATGGCCTGCCGGAGAGCAGCGTTGCCGTCAAGCGCGAGCTGCGGGCTGTGCACCAATTGCAGCAGGGCGACCAGCTGCAAAAGTTCGACGCCCAGACTCAGCATCTGCTGGCAAATACCATTGCCCCGCTGATGTCGGCTCGTGTGCTGCGCGACAAACATGCCACTGCGCTCGACAAACTGATCGCCGCTATCGAGCGCTGTCTGGTGGAAAACGCCAGTTGTTTCGAGGATGGCAAGATCACCTTGTTGGAAGAGATCGACAAGCTCGCCATCAATATTCAGGCCGTGCGCCAGAAGGATGCCTTGATTGCGGAGGTGCGTAGCGCGGACTTCTGGCTCAACGCCAATGTGGGCAAGCTGGAACGAGCTCGGCAGGAGCTGCGCGGAATCATGAAATATCGCAAGTCGGGTGAGGGAGTGCTCTACAGCACGCCCGGCACTCGCACCGCCGATAGCGGCGTTCAGGTGGCTGAACGTCAGATCAAGATTCCCGGGGCCAACGAGGCGATGATCTACCGGCACCGCCTTAAGGACATCCTCGACGGCATGCTGGCTGCCAACCCGACCCTGCAGAAAATTCACAAGGGCGAACCTATTGCTGAGCAGGAGCTGAACTCGCTCACCTCTACCATCCTCACCACTCACCCAGGCATCAGCCTGCAAGTGCTGAACGAGTTCTATGGCCGCACTGCCAGCGAGCTGCAGTTGACTGTGCGCGAGCTGATAGGCCTGGATGTACAGGCCATTGAGCAGCATTTTGCCCAGTTCCTGCGTACCCATCCCAGTCTCACGGCCCAGCAGGTGCGCTTCATGAACCTGCTGAAAAGCTACATTGCCCAGCACGGCAGTATCGTCATCGAAAAGCTCTACGACGCACCGTTTTCCAGCATTTCTCACGAAGGCATCGACGGTGTGTTTGCCCCCGCAGATGTGGGCGTGCTAGTGGACGTGCTCAAGCCCTTCTTGCGCGGGGACAACTCGCCTACCAGTCACTAGGAGTGCACATGCAAGCCAGTCAATGGACCACCGATACCATCGTCATCACAGTTGTACTCGCACTGGCTTGCGCGTTGCTGGGTTATTTCGCGGCAGCACTGCGTCAGGGGCGGCAACTCAGTCAGCTAGAAGCCGAGCTTGAGCAGGCCCAACTGGTTCAAACGACAGCAGTGGCCGGCAGCGCCGCGTTGAGTGAGCAGCTCAAGGTCGCGGAAGCACGAGTGCATGAACTCCAGGTCGCTGAGAGCACCCTGAAAACCAAGTTGCAGGGCGCGTTCGACGGCGTGACGCGGCTGACTCAGGAGCAGCAGGAAGCTAAGGGGCGTCATGCAACCCTGGAGGCCAAGCTGGAGCAGACTGCCAAACAACATCATGAAGCGGTCATTCAGCATGAAACGGCGTTGACTGAAATTCGGAGCCTTAACGCAAAAGTTGAGGACTACCAGAGTCGTCTGGAGCAGGCGAATACCTTGCTTCAGCAAGAGCGTGAATCGGTCAGTGGTCTCAAGTCAGCACTGGCCGAAGAGGGCAAAAAAGCCAAAGGCTTTGAGGCTGCCAACACGGATGCTCGGACACAGCTGGCAGAGCTGAAGGAGCAGATGAAGACCGCGGGCGAAAAGATTGAAACGCTGCAGGGCGACCAGGCAGAGATCAAGCGCCAGGAAACCAAACTTAGGGCCGAACTGGATGAACGCGAGGCCAGCCATGCCCGTGAGCAGGCCAACTTCGAACGGCAGAAAGCCAGCCTGAGCGAGCAGTTCAAGTTGCTGTCCAATGAGATTCTCGAAGCGAAAGCCCAGGCCCTGCAGGAAAGCAGCAAGCTCAGCTTGAGCGCCGTGATGACGCCGTTCCAGCAGTCCATCGACACCTTCAAGCGTGAAGTGCAGGAGATCCACCACCGCGAAACCACCCAACAGGGTGAGCTGCGTAAAGAGCTGGAGCAGCTGAAAACGCTGAATCAGCAGATCACCACCGAAGCCCATGAGCTGTCCACCGCGCTGCGTGGTCAAAAGAAGCTGCAGGGCAACTGGGGCGAGCTGGTGCTGGAGAACGTACTCGACCGCTCTGGCCTGCAACTGGGCAAGGACTATCTGCGCGAAGTCAGTATCTCCACCGAAGAGGGGCATCAGCGCCCCGATGCCGTGGTGTACCTGCCTCAGGCCAGGCACCTGATCATCGACGCCAAGGTTTCGCTTAACGCCTATACCCGCTATGTGAACGCAGATGACGATTTAGAGCGTAAGCAGGCCCTGAAAGAGCATGTGCAGGCCGTGGCCAGCCGCATCAAGGAACTGGCTGACCGCGACTATTACAAACTGCCGGGCCTTAATTCTCCGGACATGGTATTCATGTTTATCCCTATTGAGTCGGCCTTCGTCGAAGCGCTCAAGGCAGACGAAACCCTGTTCCAGCAGGCCATCGAGAATAACGTGCTGGTGGCCACACCTACCACGCTGCTCACCAGCCTTAATATCGTGCGCCAGCTCTGGCGCTATGAGGATCAGAACAAACACACCGCCGCGCTGGCCAGTCGGGCAGAGGGCGTGTTCAAAAAGCTCAACACCTTCTTGGCCAGCTTTGAGAAAATAAAAAAGGGCTTGGAAACCGCCACCGAAGCATATGTTAAGGCCGAAGGCCAGCTGGTCAGCGGCAAGGGCAACCTGGTCAAACAGGTGGGCGAATTCAAGAATCTGGCGCCTGCCATCAAAGCCCAGTTACCTGCCTATTTCGCAGACAAAGCTGCGCTGGAAATCGACTTTATTCCTGCCGAGCAGAACATTGAGGCGCTCACTGACAGCACCGAAGATCAAGACCTGCTCGCTGAATCCGACACTGAAACCGACTACGAGAACGCCTGATGCTCACCGGCAAGATACGCAACGATATCGACAAACTCTGGGAAAAATTCTGGACTGGCGGTATCACCAACCCGCTGACCGTGATCGAACAGATCAGCTACCTGATGTTCGCTCGGATGCTCGACATGCAAGAAGACGTGGCTGAGCGCAAGGCTAACCGCACCGGCAAGGCCTTCGACCGTCTATTTCCCAATACACCGGAAGGCCAACTGCTGCGCTGGAAAAACTTTCGCAACATGAGCGGGAAGGAACTGCACAGTCACCTCAAGAAAAAGGTCTATCCGTTTTTCGCCCAACTCGGCAGCGCCGAAGGTGAGGGCGGTGAGCGCGAAGGCCTTGGCCATATCAGCGAATATATGCAGGACGCCGATCTGGAGATCAAGAACGAGTCCGTGCTCACCTCAGCCCTGGAGATGGTCAACGAGCTGCCGCTGACCCAGAGTGACGTAAAGGGCGACATCTACGAATATCTGCTCAGCAAGCTCACCACCGCCGGTATCAACGGTCAGTTCCGCACGCCACGCCATATCATCGACGCGATGATCGAACTGATCGCCCCGCAGCCGACCGAGGTGATCTGCGACCCGGCCTGCGGCACCGCCGGCTTTCTCGCCCGCACCATGGAGTACCTCAACCGCGTCTATTCCAGCCCGGAAGGCACCTTCACCGATGATGACGGCAACCTGCATTACTCCGGTGATCTGCTCGAACCCTACCGCCAGCACCTCAACAGCCAGACGTTCTGGGGCTTCGACTTCGACACCACCATGCTGCGCGTCTCCAGCATGAACATGATGCTGCACGGCGTGAACGGCGCGAACATCCGCTACCAGGACTCTCTGAGCAAATCCATCAAGGAACACTACCCGCGTCAGGAACAGAATTTCTTCGATGTGGTGCTGGCCAACCCGCCGTTCAAAGGAAGCCTGGACGAAACTAACACCAACCCCGATGTGCTCGGCCTGGTGAAAACCAAAAAGACCGAGCTACTGTTCATCGCCCATATCCTGCGCTCGCTCAAGCTGGGTGGCCGCGCCGCAGTGATCGTGCCAGACGGCGTGCTGTTCGGTGCATCCAAGGCCCACCAGCAATTGCGCCAGGAACTGCTCGACAAAAACCAACTGGAAGGCATCCTCAGTTTGCCCAGCGGCGTGTTTAAACCATACGCTGGCGTCAGCACCGCCATCCTTATTTTCACCAAAGGCGGCACCACCGAACGCGTGTGGTTCTATGACCTGCAGGCTGACGGCTACTCGCTGGACGACAAGCGCACTGAGCTAAAAGGTGAGGGCAGCAACGACCTACCCGACGCCATCACTCAATGGCACAAATACCGGCAGATGGTCGAAGGTAATATCAGCGCCAGCACGATCAACACCCTGTTTGGCGACAAGCGTAAAAAGGCCTTTGTCGTGGCGGCCGAAGATATTTTCGCCAACAAATACGACCTCTCCATCAATCGTTATAAGGAAGTTGAGTACCAGCAGGAACTGTACGAAGACCCAAAGGTAATCCTGCAATGGCTCAAGGGGATGGAACAGGAAATTATGGCGGATCTGATTGAGTTGGAGGACATGTTGTGAGTTGGCCGCTGGTGTCTTTTATTGAGGTGTGCAATATACAAGGAGGAACACAGCCTCCGAAGATTGAATTTATTGAAGAGGAGCAGGAAGGTTACGTTCGCTTGCTTCAAATTCAAGATTTTAAGCGAGCCGACAAGGCAGTTTATGTTCCTGATAAGAAAACACTAAAGAAATGCGCAGAAAGCGACCTTCTGATTGGTCGTTACGGCGCATCGGTAGGGAAAATACTAACGGGCTTGTCGGGTGCGTACAATGTTGCCATCGTCAAGACCATTCCAGACCTCAAAAGGTTGGATAGGGGCTATCTATATCACTATCTATGTTCCCCATTGTTCCAAAACTACATATTGAGTGTGGGTTCGAGAGCAGCACAAGCGGGGTTCAACAAGGATGATTTGGCCAGCCTAGAAGTCCCGCTCCCACCTCTGCTCGATCAAAGGCGTATCGCCGCCATTCTCGACAAAGCCGATGCCATTCGCCGCAAACGCCAGCAAGCTATTCAGCTCGCCGATGACTTCCTCCGCGCCGTTTTTCTAGACATGTTCGGAGACCCGGTGACCAATCCGAAGGGCTGGGAAGTTAAACTGCTCAAAGACTTGTCTCTGAAAATCCACAGCGGAAACACGCCTAAAGGAGGTAAAGAGAACTACGTTGGGAGTGGTGTCGTCTTCTTGAGAAGCCAGAATGTCTGGAAGAGGAAAATAATTTTTGATGATGTGGCTTATATTGACTCGGCGACACATAAGAAAATGGCGGGTAGCAGCTTAAAGTATCAAGATATCCTGATGACTAAGACTGGTCGTTTTAATACGGAAAATAGCAGTCTGGGTCGCGCTGCAATGTTTTGCGGTGAAGATGATAGTGCAAATGTGAATGGTCACGTGTACTTGATAAGGCTTGGGGGGGAGGTGGATAAAAAATTTGTTTTGTTCATTCTTACTATGCCTGAGTATTACGAGTATATTAGGTCGGTTTGTGTTGGCGGGATTGATAAGCGACAGCTTAATAAAGAGCATTTGGAGAATTTCCCGATAATCTTCCCATCTGCGGATTTGCAGCGAAAATTTTCGGAAGCAATGGATGTGGTTGATAGATTCAAGGCGCAGGCTGCAAATGCTCTTCAGAACGCCGACCTGATGTTTGAAGCGCTAAGCCAAAAAGCCTTCTCTGGCCATCTATAGAAAAGGAAATCCGCAGGCGCCTTAAGTCCGTCAAGGGGATAACGTGGTGTCCTTCCTGGAGTTCCGCAAGCAAGCGACGCCCGCCATCGACTATCAACTCGGTTTGTTGGAGTACGTTGCCAGCCACCCCGAAGCGGCAAGCCTACTCGATGAAGTGGTCGCGGAAATTCGTTTTCTGGGGGCGTGACACCGCCGCTCTGGTGGAGTGGAACAGACAAGGAAGGATGGGCGATGGCGTTGGATCTGAGCAAAACCCTGGTGGTGGGCATTTCTGCAACGGCACTGTTCGATATGAGCGAGTCGGATCAGATGTTCAACGCCGCGCTTGAGGCTGACCCGGAGAGCGTGATCGATAACTACCGCCGCTATATGCAAGAGCGAGAGGACGAGCCACTGGCGCCGGGTACCGGTTATCACCTGGTCAAGGCGCTGCTTGACCTCAACTGGCATATGAAAGGTGAGGACACGTCCCCGCTGGTCGAGGTGGTGGTGATGTCGCGTAATAGCCCGGATACGGGCATTCGCGTGCTCAAGACCATCCGCCATGAGCAATTGGCGATTACCCGTTCGGCCTTTACCGGCGGCGAGTCGGTGGCCGATTACATGGATGCGTTTGATGTCGATCTGTTCCTCACCACCAACGTTGAGGACGCGCAGAAGGTCATCGACTCCAGGCGCTGTGCGGCGGCGATCCTCAAGGCACCGCCAGCGAACGCCCCGCAAATTGCCGAGGGCCAGGTGCGAATTGCCTTTGACGGTGACGCGGTACTGTTCTCCGATGCGAGCGAGCTCGTTTACAAGACGCAGGGACTGGACGCCTTTCAGGCACAGGAAGATGCCTTACAGCACACGCCCATGGAGGAAGGGCCTTATGCCAGCTTGCTGAAAAAGCTGGCCCGTTTACAGGAGCGTTTGCCCACTGGCGGAAAGGATTCCCCAATCAGAATCGCCATCGTCACGGCACGTAATTCGCCATCGGAAATGCGCGTGATCAATACCTTGCGAGCCTGGGGTATTTATGTGGACGAGGCGTTTTTCCTTGGCGGCGTTGGCAAGGCCAAGGTGCTCCGGGCGTTCAACCCGCACATCTTTTTTGATGATCAGGATGTGCATTTGGAAGCAGCAGCCAATTTGGTACCATCGGGCAAAGTGCCATACCTGACCAAGTCTGGCTTAGCTGATAGCTGTGCAGTGGAGTGAAACGACTTATGGTGGATAGCTCGACTCAACTCTACAAACTGGCGACAACCCCTAGAGGCCGTCAATTGTGGACCTACATGGCGGCGATTCTTGAGGTCACGGAAATGGATCGAGGCAAATCGTTTCCATTGAAGCGATTCCTAGGGAATTTTCAGAAGCACTTGGACGCAGGCCGAATCGAGCGTGTCCCCGAGGGCTTCAGACTAACCCTCAGCGGGCTGAGCTATTTTCAAGACCGCCACCAGGTCGGGAATCCCCAGTACGTTGAGCGGGCGGCGGTCGAGCGAATGATCAGTTCTCTGCGGACGGGGTGTGGCGGGGGGATTGGGTTCCGCTGATCTGATGTGTGTATTGATTTAGATTTGGAAGGTAGTGCCAACAGGGAGCGTGTTCATGCCGTACTCCGTAATCAAGTGCTCGTCGTGGCTGGGGCGCTTTCTCCAGAGTCGAGGGCTTTCGACCCCTGATCAGCGCGGACTTTACGCTTACCACTGCAGCCTTGAGGAGTATAGCGAGCTGCAGCATTTGCTCCGTGAATTGGACGGTTTCGAGGCTGCGTCAAAGGACCCGGCTGCCTGTGCCTGCTTGGTGCTTTTCGGCTCGGAATGGTACCGCCGTGAGTACCGCAGCGAGTATGCCTGGACCTGGGACCCCATCTGGAAAGCTTTGGGGTTCCGCCTGTCTCCGGTAGAGCTGAGCAAATCTATTCCCAAAGGACTTGAGGGGTACTGGAAGCGTCCTCTTCATCTCTACGACGCTGGCCACCGGGATTTTCTGGGGTCTCTATTTAGTGAGGGGGGCTTACCCTTTCAGGTATTGCGCGAGGGTGACAGCCGCTTCCAAACGCTGTTTGACCGCTTATTAAAGTATTACGACCAGTGGCATCTGCAGGGTGGCAATACCCTTCAGCAGGTGGAACAGCAACTGGATAAATCCAATCTTCCTCAGGTGTTTGCCTCGCGTACGTCGGTGGAACTGATCGCGCGAATGGCCGATGAACTCGTAGCTCTGGTTCGCAATTACGGACTGACGCAAGCCGATGAGCCAGTCACGCATCTGGATGCCATGAACCCCAAGTGGCGTGAGTTGTTCCCTCTGCCGCTGGATAACCAGACCGGCAGCGAGCTGCTCAATGGCTTGCTAAAAACTGCCACCGTCGAGGGCAGAAGGCGTCCCCCGAGTTCTGCGGGATGGGCTTGTCAGCATTTCTGGCTTGAGTCGCAGACGGATGCGCTCAAGGTTCAGGTGTCGCTACCGGAGGAGGTGGTATTTCGTCTGGTGACGCAGCCGTCCACCACACGTTTTGAGCTGGCCATTGAAGAAGATGGGCAGGTGATTGCCTGCCTTGGACCCGGCTATGCGCTGGTAGACAACGGTGTTGCGCGTGTTCGTTTACGCCTACGAGGGATCATTGGCAAGCGGCGGGATTGCAGCACTCCTCTGAATCTGGTTGCTAGGGTTGGTGGTATGCAGATCGCCAACCTGCCAATCGATGGCAGTGCGGTGGCTCTGGGTGAGGTACCGCTAGGGTTCGAGCTAGTGAACGACCGCTGGCAGCTGTGTGGTCAGGCTTCATTTAAGACCGCTGGTGAAGAGTTGCTGCTGGTGTTGCCTGACGGTTGCAGTTTGAGTCCGCCTGACAGCAGTGGGGAGGCCATATTCAGTGATATGCCCCAGGTGCTGTCGCTGCGTACGGTTAAGGTGCAAGGCAAGGCGGAAGTATTAGTTCAGGGGGAGGAGTGTTACCGGATACGCACAGGGCATGTCATCAGTATGGTGACTGGGCCGGAATTGACTGGTGTTCAGACTGAATGGCCGAGCAAACCCTCGATGACCTTTGTCGGCCTGCCTCGTGTGCAGTGGCCGGCAGCTGCAGGCGAGCTGCAACAGCGGGCCGGTGAACTCTACGTTGCGGGTAAGCAGCCGGGCACAGGCATGTTGCAGGAGGTGCTCGGTACCCAGTATGTATCGGTGCGTAACCGAGACGGCGATACCTTGCTACGCCGTAGGGTGGGTATTTTACCGACGGATTTTCGTGTTGAGCTGCATAGTGGTGAGACTCCAGATACGGGCAGCATCCTCGTTTATTGCCAGCAGCGTTGCTTGCTTCAGATTGATGATGAAAGCCTGCAAGTGCAGCAGGTGAGGCACGAGGATCACATCGAACTTCGGCTTTCTGCCAAGGCCTTCCCGCCGATCCGGGTCCGGCTTTCTGTTATGCCGAACTTGGTGGCTGATCCGGTGGAGATTGACCTGCCATTTCCTAGTTCAGGTTGCTTGGCCTTTGATGGTAACGGGGAGCAGCTTAAACGCACTTTCAGCGTCGATGACCTGCTCGGGGCCAGGTTGTTTCTATTTGGCCGGTCCGGCACGCCCACTCGCTTCAGTATTGAGTTGACCCTCAGGGGCAGCGTGGCTAGGAATGCTTGTTACAGCTGGTCTTACATTGCCGCCGACAAGCCGTTAGAGGTCAGTCTTTTCAACATCCGGGAGCAGATTGTTGACCTGCTGTCTCTGCAGTCGGGAATCGACCAAGTTGTCGAGATGCGAGTGTTCGGGAATGGCCAGGATATCCGTTATCGCATCCGCAAATATGCGATGGAAATGCAGCTCGACCATGGCCGCCAGTTACTGAGTGCTGTGAGTCTGCAAGATGGTGCCAGTGCCATTCCTGAGCCGGTGTTGATGCTGTTGCATGATCCTATGCGCAGCTCTATCGCAGTTCGCTCACGCACCAGCGAAGGTGTACTGACAGGCGACTTCGAATTGCCTCCAATCGTTGAGAAGGATGGTCCCTGGCTGGTGCTGCCCAGGGGCGGCTCAACGGTATCCTTTAGGCCGCTTTTCCTCGCGGGTGGCTGGCAGCCGATAGCTTCTGACGAAATGATTCAGAGCCTGCAAAAGGCAGTGCTGACCTTCGATCATGCTTCACCTGTCAGTTCTTTCACGTCTGTGCTTGATGCCATGGCTATAAACCCCATGCATAGCGGCTGGCAGTTTTTGCGAGCTTTGTATGAGGGCTACGGTTATCTGCCGCTGGCGACCTTCGAGGTCTGGAAGGCTCTGGTGGGAAATACCCGTGCATTGGCGATGGCGCTTTTCAAGTTTGAGATGGAGGCTATATTTCTTGGCCGGTTGGAGGCTGAGTTTCCGCTTTTCTGGGAATTTCTTCCCATTGCAGAAATTCATCTGGCGGCCAAGCGATTTGCCGCTTTCCTCAAGGTCAAGGGGGTTTCTGAAGAGGCTGTTGATGCTCTGGTGGGTCGAATGTTTTCGCGTTTGGGGGAAACCTACCCATCCTACGGCCAGAGTGTGCAGTGCTTCCTTTCAGGCAAGCCTGTTGGCCAGGAAATCAAGCTGCCTCTCGGAGTTTTCAAGGAAGTCCTGCGTGGCTGGTACCTTGAGCTGATTCGCGAGCGCTGCGATGCCCAGTGGCCGGAATTTGGAGCAAAGCGCTTGGAGCGCTGGTACAGCAGCCAGAGCGACTCGGGAATCGTTTTTAGGTCGGACATGGATTATCGCAATGCAGTGCTCTACTTGCCGTTTTTTGCTGCTGCAGTCGCTTGCGGTAAAGCTCAGTTCACCGATGTGTTTGCGGACGGAGCGGAGGCGATTTTCTTCCTGCGCCAGGTCCGCGATTTCGATTCGAAATGGTTCAACTCAATCTTCCAGTACTGCTTGTTGAACAGCGTCATGGAAAAGCATAAGGCCGAGTCGGTAAATGGATAAGTATTTCTCTGGGTTAGTAGAGCAGGCGCTCTCCCGTAGCACCGAGTCCACTTTGAGCATCTTGAGCATCACTGACCCAGGCTTGCGCGAGCATCTTGGTAGTCTGATGCGTGCGGAGTGTGGCAAAGAGGGGGCATTCCTGGCTCCGCCGCTGTTCGAGCAGACCTTCGGCTGGGAGGAGTGCACCCTGACGATGGCGCAACTGGCGAGTGATGAGCGCTTGCTGAGCAAGGAGATCGTTGCTTCGCTCGACGGCAAGGCGAATGGACGTTATCGCTTTGGGGCAGGTTGGAGACCTTTCACCCACCAGTTGGCCAGCTGGCGCTCATTGCTTGATAAGAAGCATTCAGTAGTCGTGACCAGTGGTACCGGTTCGGGCAAAACCGAATGCTTTATGGTGCCGGTGCTGGAGGATCTTTATCGCGAGTACCGTGAAGCAGGCCGAAACCCGCTGGTCGGTGTCCGGGCACTTTTTTTGTATCCACTCAACGCCCTCATCAACTCGCAACGTGAGCGCTTGAATGCCTGGACCCAGAGTTTTGGAAATGGCATTCGCTATTGCCTTTACAATGGCAATACACCAGAGCTGCATGCCAAGGTGCGTAGCGAGCAGAGCCAAAAGCCCAACGAAATTTTGTCGCGTGAGCTGATGCGCACGCAACCGGCGCCTATTCTGGTTACCAACGGGACGATGCTCGAATACATGATGGTGCGTCAGGTAGATGAGCCCATCGTAAGAAATTCCAGGGAGCAGAAGTCGCTGCGTTGGATCGTTCTGGACGAGGCTCACACATACGTGGGCTCGCAGGCGGCTGAACTGGCATTGCAGCTGCGTAGGGTGATGACCGCATTCGGTGTTACGCCAAAGGATGTTCGCTTCGTTGCGACCTCGGCGACCATTGCTGGTGAGGACGCTGCAGGACAGTTAAAGCAGTTTCTCTCAGATCTGTCGGGGGTGCCGGTCGATCAGATTGATGTTTGGGGTGGGAACCGGGTCATTCCAACTCTTGCACCGTGTCAACAAAGGCCAGTTGCTCTGGATGTACTCGAATCGATGCCGGAGCTTAACGCGAACGATCCAGAGGTTCACCCGGAGCGATACGATGCACTGGTCCACTCTCCGCAAGCCCGCGTATTAAGAGATTTGCTGGTGAACAGCCCCAAGCCATTGAAGCTGACCGCGATGGTTAGTCATATGCATAAGGAAGGGCGATGGTCGCTATCGCAGGGTGAGATGCTGCGCTGGTTGGATGTATGTTCAGGTACGCGTCCTTCGGCTGCCGAGCCTGCATTCCTGAAGTTACGGGCGCACTTCTTCCAGCGCACTACGCACGGGCTTTGGGCCTGCTTTGACAAGAGCTGCTCGGCAAAGTCAGGGACGGCTCTGCATCAGAACTGGCCCTTTGGCTATGTCTACGCCAGCCAAAGACAAATCTGTAGCTGTGGCAGCCCGGTATTCGAGCTGGCGTTCTGCAATGATTGTAATGAGCCGCACCTGCTGGCGCGGGATAAGGGTGGCAAGCTGATCCAGTGGGAGAGCTCAGGGGGAGATGAGTTTTCCCTACAGGCTGAAACACCCGTTGAAGATGACTCGGCGGGTGCTCCTGCCCGTGGTGGGCCGTTGGTTAAGACACCGTTGGTGCTAAGTGCCCTCGAGAATGTGGGTAGCACCTACATACCCTTAGATATCGATAAGCTCTCCGGTTCATCGGTAGCTGTTTCTGCTGAGCGGGTTCGGCTTGGGGTACGAGATTTTGATGCTGCGTGCAGCCGCAACAGCTGTGGATTTAGCGGGTTGCATGGGGGCTTTCCATTCCGCAGAGCGATGCTCGGTGGGCCATTCTATGTGGCCAATGCCGTGCCGACAGTCCTTGAGTACTGCCAGGACTATCAGGACGAAGATCAGAAGCCGGATTATGGTCCACAGTCTCTCCCAGGCAGAGGGCGTAGGCTGATTACTTTTACGGACAGTCGTCAGGGCACGGCGCGTATGTCTGTTCGCATGCAGCAGGAGTCGGAACGCGGGAGGCTGCGCGGGCTTGTTGTGGAGATTTTGAGCTGGTATCAGCGGAGCCAGGCTACTTCACCGGTGGATGCTGGCAGCATTGATCCATTGGCCTTGCAGCCATTGATCGTCCAGGCAAAAAAAGACGTGGAACTGTACCGCAGTCTGGGTATCAAGGAAGAGGCTAGAGCCGCGGAGGACAAAGTCGCACGGCTAACGGCAATGCTAGCGTCAGCCACTGGCTCGACAGTCAGGCCGGCGTTGAGTTATCTAGCCTGGCCGGAGCTCGCCAACGAGCTCAAGCAGAAGGCTGACTTGAAAGGCTCCATGCTGCTTTACAACAAGTACCAGAAGCCTGAGATATTCACGGACAATGACGGCCCCTTCAAACTGGCGGAGATGTTGCTATTCCGTGAGTTTATGCGCCGTCCAAAACGACAGAACAGCTTGGAAACCCAGGGGCTGGTGAAGGTCGAGTACGTTGGCCTGGATAAGGTTCAGCAGGTACCGGCGTACTGGGAGCAGAAGGGCCTAACGCTCGATGATTGGCGTGACTACCTGAAGGTGGCGCTGGACTTTCATGTTCGGGAGAACAGCTATATCCAGGCTGATGAGGGCTGGTTGAGTTGGATCGGCACCCGATTCTCTGCCAAGAGTCTGCGCAATCCTGAGTCGAAAGAGCCGGACGAGATCCGGGTCAAACGCTGGCCCCAGATCCGCAACGGTAACCATTCCCAGCGACTAATCAAGCTGTTGTTGCTTGGCGCTGGCCTAAACCCGGCCAGCAAGGCCGACGTTGATCTGGTAAACGAATGGTTGCGTACTGTCTGGAAGCAGTTGACTGGGCCGGGCGCAGCGCTTAAATCTGACGAAAACCGATACGCTTTGCCCAGAGAGCACATGCGGTTCTCGTTGGTTGATCGGGCTTATATCTGCCCAGTGACCAACAAGTTGCTGGATACCACCTTCAAAGGCTTTACCCCCTACCTGCCGACTCATCTGGATTTCTCTACGCTGACCGAAGAACAGCGTAAAGGGTATCAGGCTGAGCTGGTCGAACTGCCAGACCTCTGGGAGTTCGATCGTTCCCAGGATGACTATGCGCCTGGGTTGGCGCGAATAAGAGACCTAGTGGCGAAAGATCCTCTGATCAGCGATCTACGAGAGCGGAACCTGTGGACGGATGTCAATGATCGGGCAGTGGAGGGTGGCTACTATTACCGTGCCGCTGAGCATTCTGCCCAGCAGTCCTCCGAACGCCTCGGCTCCTATGAAGAGATGTTCAAAAATGGTCAGATCAACGTTCTGAACTGCTCTACTACAATGGAGATGGGCGTCGATATCGGTGGCATTTCTGCGGTGGTCATGAACAATGTACCGCCGCATCCGGCCAACTATCTGCAGCGCGCAGGGCGGGCGGGACGAAGCAAGGAATCCCGGGCGCTTGCCTACACTCTTTGTAAAAACAACCCGCATGATCAACAGGTTTTTGCCAATCCGGGTTGGCCGTTCGAGACTAAGATCCCTGCGCCGGTTGTAGCGCTGAATTCCGAGCGACTCGTACAGCGCCACGTCAACTCGTTGCTGTTAGCTGACTTTCTCTGCAATTTTGTGGGGCCCACTCAGACTGAGAAAACAAGTCTGAATACCCAGTGGTTCTATGACGATGAGCATGGAGACTCGCAGTGCGATCGATTTATTGAGCAATTGGGGAAGGTCGTTACAGATCTGGATGATGCGCTGAAGGACTTGGTGCGGGGTACTGCTCTGGCCGGTGTGGATGCGGTCCAGCTGCGTCGCCGCGCAGTCGATGCGATCAAGCCATTGCAGAGTCGCTGGTTGAATAGTTATCACTTTCTGCTTTCTGAGGAGAGGCAGGCGAAAACCAACAGCCCTTATCTGAAACGCCTTCAAGTAGAAAAGACTCGCCACTGCAATGAGTATCTGTTGCGGGACCTAGCGGCGCGCACTTTCCTTCCCGGCTACGGGTTCCCTACCGATGTGGTTAACTTCGATAACTTCACGATTGAGGATTACGTTCGTGAGCGTAATGCCGGCAGCGCTCTGAAGCAGGACCGAGAGGATAACGTTTCCCGTTACAAGGGGCTTCCTTCACGCAACCTCTCGATTGCCATTCGTGAGTACGCGCCTGGCGCTGAAATAGTTCTGGATGGTCGGGTGTTCAGATCTGCCGGCGTTTCACTCCACTGGCACAACCTCAATGCTGACAGCAAAGAAGCGCAGAAATTGGATATCGCGTGGCGTTGTGACGTGTGTGGCGCGGTGGACTATGAGGAGGCACTGGTGAGGGCCGACGAGCTGACTTGCAGTAATGTCGACTGCCAAGCGCTGATTAAACCTCAGAACATTCGTACGGTCCTGCAGCCCTCTGGCTTTGTCACTGATGCTTATGTATCGGCATCCAATGACATCCAGCATCAGAAATTCATCCCAGTTGAAACCGCTTGGGTCTTTGTGAATGCCAGCAAGACTCCGCTGCCAAACCCGGCGGTTGGAGCAATGACCTATGGCACTGATGGGAAGGTCTTCCATCACAGCTCTGGTGAGCACGGAACGGGCTTTGCCTTGTGCATGAGTTGCGGTCGAGCTGAGTCCATGCAGGCGGATAGTACTTTTCCGCGAGAATTGTCACCGTCCGGGGACCACTATCCACCGCGCCCGACCAAAGAGGATAAAGACCAGAACAACAAGCGACTCCCATGTCAGGGGAGTGGGAGCATTCTTCCCAATGTGAGCCTTGGTACGGTGGCTACCACTGATGTGTTTGAGCTCACCTTGCATCATCCAGTGCGTGGGGAATTTATCGCTGACTCGGTGCAGGGGGGGGCAATTGCCACGACTCTCGCTGTAGCTTTACGTAGCGCACTGGCGGAGCTGCTGGGAGTCTCTGCCTCCGAGTTGGGTTATGCCACTCGTCCAAGCAAACTGCCTAACGGGCAGTCCATTCGTATCCTTCAGCTTTTCGATGTCATCAGCGGTGGTGCTGGCTTTGCTACTAGTGCTCCATTGCATGTCGAGCGGCTGCTACGCGGAATGGTGGAGAGGCTCCAGTGCGGGCATTGCGAAACTGGCTGTAGTGAGTGCCTGCTGGACTCCCAGACACGACATGACCACGACAAGTTGGATCGCAAGGCTGCACTTGATTGGTTGGGGGCTGACTTCATCCATTACGTAGGGCTAAGCGCCGAAAATAAACTCTCCTTGGATGATGGCCAATATGCCCCCGGCAGCATCGAGAGCGTACTCCGCCGCTTGATCAACGAGGGGGCCGAGAGGGTCACCCTACTAACCTCTGGTGATATGGGGGAATGGGATCTCGTTGCTCCGCAGTTCCGTAAAGCGATTCAGACCTATGTCCTGGCTGATGAGCTAACAGTTGATCTGCTCGTGCCATCAGATATCACTGATGGGGTGTTAGTACAGGATCTCCAGCGCTTATCGAACCTTGGCGTCAATGTCGGGAATGTGACTAGCAAGCCAGGTGAGCATTTTGTTGCCCAGGCACGAATCGGTGGCGAGGTCATTACGTTGGCCTCGCGCAGCCTTGTAGCAACCGTTCCAGGCCATAGTTGGCATCAAAGTGATGAGCTTGTCGTACTCTCGAAAAGTCAGCCAGCGCTTGGCTGGGAAGATATGGATCTTTACCGTGCCGTGGGTGATTCCTCCGGTAAGGTCGGGATCGTTGATTTATCAATTCACGACGAGCTCAATGGGTCGCTGCTGCAGTTCGGCGAGCGTTTCTGGGAGCTGCTTGGGGCTAAAGAACGGCAAGTCGCTGACGTGATTTCGACTGCAAATATCAAGAGACTGACATACTCCGATCGTTATATTCAGAATCCTGCGGTTGTGACAATCCTGGGGTCGGTACTGAAGAGTTTGAAGAGTCGCATTTCTGCCGATTCGGTTGTGCAGGTGAAAACGCTGTTCAAGTCAGGACGGATGCAAGGGCGTAAGGCTTTCGATGATTGGGCCAGTCAGGAAGACTTCGAGTTCTTCTCGCGCACTTGGCTATCGGCAATGATTGGATGTCAAATTCAACTGATAGTGGAATCGTCGAATCGCGAAATTCCCCATCATCGTGCTTTGGAGCTTGAGTTTGAAGACGGCAGAGCGCTGAAGGTCAGGTTTGATCAAGGGGTTGCCTATTGGCAGGTGCGCTTCGGCTCGCACAGTGACATGTGGTTTGACTTTGATCAGGCTTCGCAGGATCAGCTAATGCACATGGCGAGGGTGGTTGAGACCGCACTAGTACAGAACTCTGAGCAGAAATGGGCAACAGACGTGCTGGTTGAACTTAAAGGCTAATCTCTCCCCACGCTGAGTTCGGGGTATGGATTGTATTGTGGTAAACCCATCCCCGACACATTTCCACTGAAAAGTGTCAAATGAGCAAGTAGCGAGGCACGTTTTTCGCTGACTTGACGCGTGGGGCTGTAGCTTTGCTACTGGATCGAGGCTACAGCCATATTGAAGACAGCCACTGTGTTGATCCTGGGCTAGGTACTACACCACAACATTCCTGTTGGGCTGCCGCCCTTTGAGTGAGGTATAGCGGCAACGGATAAATTTGGCCATCGAGGTTTAGATTGGCGTGAGCTGGGCTCGCCCGGGCTGCCGTGGCCAGCACAGATTGCGCGCCATGGAGCGGAGCACGCCGATCACATCGGCCGTGCGTTCCACGGCGAGTCCCAATAGATTGCCCAGCGCCGCGACCAGGTAGGGTAGGAGCGTAATCTGCTGTTCCAACAAGGGGTGCGGTGGTCCTTGAACTTCGCGCATTTGTATAGCCTTCATCCAGAAATTGGTGAGGGATGACTCAGTTCAGCCTTCTCCGGGCATTCAAATATGCAAAGTGATATTCCGCTTTGGGTCCAGGCTGTGTGAAAACGTTTTTAAGCAAGTTTGGCACCTAGGACTCGAGCGAAAATCGCGATCCTACGCAAATTTTCGGGCTTCTGACAAACCAAGCGCTGGCAGATTTTACGTAGCAATGCAGACTTCTAAACGGCGCATGTGTTTCCACATAGCCTGGGTCGATAGCAGCCGGTCTCACTCAGAGATTAAAACCCCATGTTTTTTGTAAACGACGAGCGAGCAGCCGCACAGTCAGCAAATAGTAATACTGCGTCGCCTCACTGCGTCGATTTAGGCGATGCTCAAAAAACCAAACCACGTGCTTTTTCTGCCAGGTCCAAGGCGTTTGTCGCTGCCAGCGCTTTGAGATTTCAGCTTGGATGATTCTCGCCTGCCGCAAATGGCGTTGCCGCGTGACGTGTGATCCGGTCAGCACTCCAGCTAAGAACAATTCCATATCGAATGGCTACTCATGTGTGTCCTCCAATATAGGTGGCGACCACGTCGATCCGACCGTGCCCCAGCTCGTAGCTGATTTGCCTTCGAGCCTCGCGATCAAGGTTCCTATCTACCTGGCAACATTTGCCACCATTGATTGGCGCGGGGCATTGGGTGATCTGCTCGTAGCGCTCACATGCGTACGCCGCTCGTAGCTCATGGAAGCCTTTGAGGTTGTGTGCATGCAGGACATCCCGGGCAGGGCGAATGATTTGTTGTAGGAGATTGAGGTAGCTTTCGTGTGGAGCAATCAGATTGCGGCTACCCGCAGGCGACACCTGCCGTGCAAACCCAAGGGCACCTCGAACATGGTCGTCCACCGCAATCCAACGCGGCGCTGAGGCGCCAGCTCGGCCGCCTTTGGTGCCATCCTGGATGTTGATCCTGCCTAGGTCATTAGCCTCACGGCTCAGTCGTGGCAAGTCGGCTAGGATGGCCTCACGCAAGCGCATGCCGGTGGCTCGCGCCAGTAGAACGATTGCAGCGGCCCTTAGCTGATGATCGCGGCAAAGCGCATCGACGATCTGCTTAACGTGTTCGCGGTCTTGGCCCTGCGGCACTGAGTGTCGAACCCCGGTGCGCTGCATTCCTAACGCCTTGCTCGGACTGGGCAATTTCACATACTGATCACCGCGAAGCGCTGCCATGGTCCTGTTAACGCTGGAAAGCCGGTTTTGTGCGGTGCTGACGGCGAGGTCACCGCGCCGAACCACGTCGCGCAGATACGCTGCATAATCGCCCAACACTTTCCGATCAATCTGCCGCGCATCATTGATACCGGGCCCCTGTTCGGAACGACACCACTTTACGAATGCCTGCCACCGATCACAGTGTGCCTTCACCGTGCCGTAGTGGCCACCGCCGAACATGTCTTTCAGCGCTTGCGGCCCTGCGTAGCTCAATTGTCTGCCGTAACCGAAATTGCGGCCATCGCGTCTACCCACCAATGCCATGTCAGTCACCTCATCAGCCGCTCTCCGATCCTCGCCCCACGTCATCCCGCCAAGAATGCTGAGTGTTATCAGGGATCAAGGCCCCTGCGACCTGTGGGGAATGTCCTCTACGCGGGACTGGCGACTCCTTACGTCCGGGAGCAAGGGCATCTCATGATCTGGCCTCCTGAACACCGTTACCGGTGGGCGGGTGGAGGCAGCACTGGCTGACGAGACCAGCGCCTTAAGATCCTGAGCCATGTGCAAGCAGCAATGCGATGACCGGGGCATGCCTGACTGTCAGTCAGGTGCAGTCCATTCCTTGGTCTGCGGCACCATCATCTACAGCGCTGTTGCTGGTGACATCGGCGTTTGTCACGCCAATTGTCACGAGGGGGAGTGCCGCAAAGCCATGTGCGATTAGGGCTGCAGCAGTGGTAGAAGTGCCCGTCTCTTTCCAGAAGAAAGAGACGGGCACAGGTTGGCGCAAAATTCGGCCAAGCGGCTGGGTTGCTGCAGGGCAGCACAGTACTGTGTCGCTGGCGCACGAGGGCCATGAGATTAGAGAGCATCCATCACCGGGGAGGTGACCGGGCGAGCTGCCGGATGCGAATCGCCCCTGGGGAGAACCACCGCGGGAGCGGCGTGACCTTTAAGGTTCGGGTCACCTGGGGTGCTGTCATCGACAGCGCTTGCACGGCCAGTTCTACCCCTGTGGATAAACCCGGTCAAGGGCCGAAACTCAGCGCTCTTGGGGGCGTGAAAAGCGGTTATCCACCGGTGGAATTCCGTGGTAAATCCTGGACAACGTCGTGGCTTTTAGCTTTTCAAAATAAGGTCCATCCAAACAGGGCGGCTTTGCAGCCCTGTTTGGATGGACCCGCGCTGAGAAGCGGATAAGCGAGGCTGCTTGCCCCGAGTCACGAACGTTCAGTTGTTACCGCAATTCTTGCGCCTGCACAGTGCTAACGAATCGGCACCACATTTTTGTCTCTGACTTGGCCGTAGGCTGAGGCAAGCAGGCTGCCGGTGGCGGCTTTCTGGATGTACTCACTCCACCAAGCCATCATCGGACGCCGGCGCTCGATATAGTCGGCCCGGTTGTAAGCGCTGCGCACCTCATCCTTGTCGACATGCGCCAGTGCGACCTCAATGAGCTCCGGGTCCCACCCATGCTCATTCAAGATGGTGCTGGCCATTGAGCGCATGCCGTGGCTCACCAACCGATCTTGGAACCCCATGCGTTTCAACGCCATGTTGGCGGTCTGGCTATTGGCGTGGGTGCGCGGATTTCTGTCTGCCGGGAAGACGAATTCGCGATGGCCGCTGTGAGTCTTCAGTGACTCCAGCAGTGCGAGAGCGTGATCACTCAATGGGATGCTGTGCGGGCGGCGCTTTTTCATCCGCTCCGGTGGGATAGTCCAGACACGCCTTTCGAAGTCAATGTCTGCCCAGCGAGTAGTCGCCGCCTCGGCGGGGCGGGTCATCGTGTGCAACTGCCATTCGATCAGGCAGCGGGTGGTGCGTTTGATGCTGGCGTTCGCGATCTCCAGCATGAGCTCCGGGAGCTCTTCGGGTGGAAGCGCAGCCATGTTCTCTTTTTTGGGCTTCTTGAAGACTGCCCTGATGCCGCTGAGCGGGTTGGCGAAGATCAGGCCGGAGTTTACGCCGTAGGTCATGATCTCATTTAGTCGCTGGCTGAGACGCTTGACCGTCTCCAGGCTGCCTTTCGCTTCGATTGGGCGAAGCAATGCGATCACCATCGGCGCGGTGATCTTCGTCAGTGGCGTCGTCTTCAAATCGGGGAACACGTGCAGCGTGAGTGACCGCCAAATGTCCTCGGCGTAGGCCGGGGTGACCGAGTCTTTCTTGAGTTCAAACCAGGCTGTGGCCACGTTCTCGAAGGTGTGTTCGGTTTCCGCGCGTTTGGCTTCATTCAACGTATTGCGCTGCACCTTCGGATCGATGCCTTGAGCGAGCAGCTCGCGGGCTTCGACTGCCTTCTTTCGTGCGTTCGCCAGTGACAGTTCGGGGTAGGTCCCGAAGCCAATGTTGATGCGCTTCTTGGTCACCGGTTCGCGGTAGTTGAAATTCCACAACAACGAGCCGTTGCTGCGTACCCGGAGCTGCAAACCGTCACCGTCTGTGAGGACGTAATCCTTGGATGCGGGTTTGACTCCCTTGAGCTGTCGATCGGAGAGCCGGAGGTTTTGAGCAGGCATGAGATTGTCCTCAAGCACTGATTCGGTATTCCAAAGATTAGCACCGGGTGAGGTGGAATACCGCCTGGAATACCCGAACGGTTGGAACTCAAAAACTCTCAAAAGACCGCAAAAGCGCTGGAGGCCGCGTATTTTCTGGGTTTCAGGCACAAAAAAAGACGTCCGTGGACGTCTTTGATTGATCATTTGGTGGAGCCGGGGGGATTTGAACCCCCGTCCGCCAGTACTCCGCTGTCGGTACTACATGCTTAGCCGTGTCTACTGATTTAATCCGCAGCCGCCCGACGGGCAGGGTGCTTTGGATGAG